>ERZ842401.3031-NODE-3031-length-21445-cov-5.574194_pt1 | contig 21445 bp, 21 predicted proteins | sample MGYA00521270_ERZ842401 | MGnify/ENA primary metagenome ERZ842401 (study PRJEB31892, sample SAMEA3878208) | bioreactor metagenome | biome: Moose rumen | place: Sweden | collected 2011-10 | study: EMG produced TPA metagenomics assembly of the PRJEB12797 data set...
TTTTGCTTCTTCATTATTAACATACTTCATTAATTACTTAAATTCCTACTAGATTATGTCAAAAAATGAAAAAAATTACATATTATTTAATAAAAGTTATTAAAATAAATTGACTTTTCCTATATTTTTTAATATAATTCTAATTGGTACATTTTTTAAATCCCATATGAAATGATTGTTGGGACCAATTATTTCAAAATCTAATTAGAGAAAGGGAAATTATTATGAAAAATACATATATGCAAAAAAAAGAAGAAATCGTTCGTAACTGGTATGTAGTAGATGCTGAAGGAATGCCTTTAGGTAGAGTTGCTAGTAAAGTAGCAAAAGTCTTAATGGGTAAAAACAAACCAACATATACACCACATGTTGATTGCGGTGATAATGTAATTGTTATCAATGCATCTAAAATTGTTTTAACTGGTAATAAATTAAATGATAAAATTTATTACAATCACAGTGGATACACTGGAGGATTAAGAGAAAGAACTGCAAAAGTTATGAAAGAAAATTATCCAGTAGAGATGATGGAAAGAGCTATTAAAGGAATGTTACCAAAAGGAAGACTTGGACGTCAAATGTATAAGAAATTATTTGTATATGAAGGTGCAGAACACCCTCATAAAGCTCAACAACCTGTTGAGTTAGAAAAATAGGAGGTATTTAAATGGCAGAAAAGAAAGTATATATAGGAACAGGAAGAAGAAAATCATCAATTGCTCAAGTTAAAATGACATCTGGTAAAGGAAAAATAACTGTAAATGGTAGAGATGTAAGAGAATTCTTCCCATATGAAACTAATGTAATGGATTTAATGCAACCTCTAGTATTAACTTCTACAGATGAAATGTTTGATATTGACGTTAAAGTAAATGGTGGTGGATTCACTGGTCAAACAGGTGCTATCAGATTAGGTATCACAAGAGCTTTACTTGAATATGATAAACCAAATGAAGGTAATGAAGGATCATTTAGATCAGTTCTAAAAAAAGCTGGATTTGTTACTCGTGATTCAAGAAGTAAAGAACGTAAGAAACCAGGTTTAAAAGCTGCACGTCGTGCTCCACAATTCTCAAAGAGATAATTATATGTATTTCAAACGTTGGATTATTCCAACGTTTTTATTATATTTATCCAAAAATAGCAATATTAAAAATAATAATTAGTAAAAATATAGTTTTCTTCTAAATTTTCTTTGATTTTATAAAAAATTGTGATATAATTTTACTTAGAATAGAAACTAGGGGAAGTGTCACATTGCTAGTAATATTTAAAATAGGAGGAATTATGAAAAAGAAAAAGAGTTTAATTTTATCATTAATATTAATGGCACTTATTTTGTTACCAATTGGTACAAAAGCAATTTATAATGGTATAGGAGGAAAATTCTCATTTAGTAGTGGTACAGGAAGTAAAGAATGTGGATCTGCTAGTAATTGTCAATATAATAATAGAAATGTTTTTTACTTACAAATACAATTATTTTATATTGATAGTACAGCAAAGACTAATCAATGGACTTCTATAGGAGATGTTTACTATATAACAGGAAAAAATAGTAAGTCATATTTAACTGGAACACTTGGTGTAAGTTCATCAAAAGTAATAGTAGTAGAAGCTTTAGATAATATTTCAACTACTGATTCAAAAAGATATAAAAAAGCAAGTGATGCTTTACGAGCATACTTTGGTGATGATGATAATAGTGATGTTACTAAAGTAGCTAACAAACATTTAAGAAGCTTTTTAAAAAAAGCCACTAATCCTGGTAAAGGTAAAAAATATTATGATATGATGACTTTACCTACAGAAACAGCTAATAAAACAACGCCAGCAACAAAAGGATATAGAGTTATTATAGAACCAGCTGTTGCTTATGTAAATGCATCTTGGAATAATGGTGCTGGTGGAATAATGTCACCAAAAGATGCTGCTTTAAATATTAAAAATGGTACAATAAAATCTTGGTCTGTTTGTAGTTTTCCAATTGTAAGTGCTGTTGGTGTAACTGGAGGTAATTGTTCAGGCCATACTAAACAAGATGCTCAATCACAATTTTTGGAAACAGAATTTGAAGATGTTGGAATTAAAGTATGGAGTAGTATGAAAAAAGGAAATTCATGTGCTACTATTGGTACTGATGATTTAGCAAACCATAATATAGGATGTGGATTTAATATTATTGATGTTGGTAAGTTTGTTGCTCCAACATGTTATAAATATGAATCTGATACTAGTGGATTTACATGTTCAACTAATAACGAGGTTAATGAACATACATTTACTGAGAAATATACTTCTACAAAATGTGAAGAGGAAGATGATTCAGCAACAGAAGATGGTAAAAAGTTAGATGAAAATGAAAATTGTTATTTATATTGTAAAGAATCTGCACATGCTAGTTTTCCAGGAGGAATAACAGAACCATTCGTTTTAAATAAAGTTATTAGTAGAGATTCATATTTTGCATGGCCAGCTCGTTATAATTCAACTATTGGTATGAAAATGTCAATGAGTTCAACATACGCTTGTAAGGTAGTTGCTAAACCTGGTAGAACATGTTCACAAGAAAATGTAACAAGTTTAGTAAATAGTGCCAATGGAAAAATGAAAGATTTAGAAATGGGTGCAAAATTAACTGCTGGTACAAACAAAAAAATAGATGAAGAATTAGTTATTAGTTATTCTAACACATCTTTCGCTGATGCATCAAAAGTAAAATTAGGTGATACATTTACCACTACTAAAAAAGCTTACTTTGAAATTCCTTCAACGAGAAATAGATATTATAATTATACAACTAACACAGTATCGGATGCTCCTGGTTCAGGACAAGTGTTTGATAGAAAACAAGGAGTAGTATCATTAAGTGGTAATGAAAAAGAAAATGAAAATTATTATTTAACTATATCAGATGTTACTCTAGGTACTGGAAATGAGTTTGGTAAAACAATAACAAATTATAGTTGTCCTTATAAAGTTTCAAATGCTTGTAGATGTTTACCTACTGATATAAATGCTGATGCAGATTTATATAAATATTTAGAACTTGGTAAAAGCTGTGAAGAATTAAAACAATTATATTGTAATCAATGCGAATGCCCTCCAGGATCTGAAGGTGATGATAATGATTTAGACCTATCTTCAGAATGGACTACTAGAGGTTCAACAAAAGAAGCGTGTGAACAAGTAAAAAATGATATATGCTATGCTAAAACATGTACAACTAAAGAAGGTAAACAAATACCAGAATCAGAATTTAGTGCTTGTGTAAGTAATAAAATGAACAATGAAAAATTAAATAAAAATGATGCAACAATCCTTTGTAAACAAGAAAAATGTCCAGGTACTGATTCTTGTACAGATGAAAAAGGAGTTAAACATGATTTAACTGAATGTCAGAAAAAAGGAAACAGCTACTTATTATGTTACTATAGATATTGTCCAGGATCTACATGTAGACATGGAAAATGTCCAGCATGTACAGTTGGATGTAAATGGAAAAAACAAGAAAAACAAGTAAATAATACTTATATAATGTATGTTAGATCTTGTAGAAATCAAAATGGTGCTGAAAATTGTGGAGTTTTAAAATTACATTGTCCTAATAAAACATGCCAAAAAGATAATAAATTATTAACATGTATTTCTAATAATTTGAAATTAGGAAATACAAGTATAGAAGCTGCTTTAAATGCTAATACTATTACAGCAAATGATGTTATGGGAGCTGCTAAAGTATGTACAGAAGAAAGTACAAATACAAAAGTTATTTATAGAACTATTGATTTGGATAATCCATTTCCAAGTTCTGATAATACACTAAATGTTACAAAATATTCTAATACAGGAACAAGTGGAAGATATCCAAATTATAACTGGGATTCAGTAGATTTAGTTAAAACAAAAATATTAGAAGCTAGAGGTGTTAAAGGACAACAATTATATAATAAAACACCACTTTATACAATTGTTTTAACACCAGAAACTATGAAAAAAATCAAATCAAAATATAATGGCTATAATGATGGAAAAGATTATTCTGATTTTAATCTAAAATGTAAGAGTAGTACAGAACCATATAATTGTATAAGTAGTTTCTTACATAATTCCGAATATGTAAAAATCGATACAAGCAAAAGTGTTGAAAAATGTTATAACTTAACAAGTACTGGAAACTTTGATGCTTGTTATAATGAGAATAATTAAGGAGGTAATAAGATGAAAGAGTCATTTTGGGGAGCAATGATTATAACAATTGCTGTAATATCAATATTCTTTATATACTTTTTTCAAAATGTTACTAATACTGATCAACAAAATTATAACTTGCTTAAAGAAACTACTGAAGCAGCAATGTATGATGCTATTGATCAAAATGAATATATCACAAATGGTAACATTAAAATAAATGCAGAAAAATTTGTAGAAAATTTTGTTAGAAGATATGCTGAAAATGCTAATCTTTCTAACACATATGTTATTGAGATATATCACATAAGTGAATATCCACCAAAAGTTAGTTTACTTGTTAAATCAACAAAATCTACTAATGCTACTGGAGAAATTGTTGAATTTGACGTAAGTAATAAAATTGATGCCATCTTAGAGACACCATATTAAAATAAAGAATAGAAAGGGAAGAGAAAAATGAATAATATTTCAATGCAATTACAAAAAATATTAAAAAACAAAAATACTGTAACAATACTAGGAGTATTAGTTATCATATTAGTATTATTCTTTGGTTATCGTTATCAAATAAGAAAACAAGTTAATCCAGTAACTGGTATACCTGTTGCTGCTAAAACTATTCAACCAAGAACAAAAATAACTGAAGATATGATTGAGACTATTAGTGTAGCACCTATTGTGTTACAAAAAGGACAAATTATCCAAAACAGAGGAGCAATTGTTGGTAAGTATAGTAATTATAATACTGTAATTCCAAAAGGAAGTATGTTTTATAATGATACTGTAGTAGATGAAAGTAAATTACCAGATTCTGCTTTTGTAGAAGTTGGTAAAAATGAAATTCCATATAACTTTCCAGTTACAATGGATTCTACATATGGTAACTCTATATTTCCAGGTAATTATATAGATATTTATATGAAAGCCTATAGAGCTGATGGAAAATTAATGGTTGGTAAATTACTAGAAAATGTAAAAGTACTAGCTGTTAAAGATTCTTCAGGTAGACATGTATTTGAAAATAGCGAAGAAGCTAGAACACCTGCATATTTAATATTTGGTGTTACTTCTGAAGTAAATATATTACTTAGAAAAGCAAGTTATATGGGTAGTTTCTCAACAGAATTATTCCCAGTTCCACATGGTGCTACATACTCTGAAGAGGGTGAAGAAGAAGGAGAAGAAGTTACTACTGTAACAAGCCAAACACTTAAAGATTTTATAAATGCCAATACAGTTGCTAATGATGAAATAGAAGATAAAGTAACAGATACAACAACAAATAACACAACTACAACAAATAACACAACTACAACAAATAATACATCTGCTACTAATACAACTACTAATAGTACAACAAGTAATACAACAACAAATAGAACAAATTCAACAAGTACAACAACTAGATAATTAGTTTTTAGGGGTTAGTTAATGAATGATTCAATGTTTTCCCAAATTGATTTTGGGGATTTGAAACAATTTTTAGACAATGATGACGTAACAGATATTTCATATAGCAACAATGGACAACTTTGGTTAAAAACATTATCAAAAGGTTTGTTTAGAGTTGAAATGCCAACAGTAAATAATGCATTTATGGAAAAGTTAGCTTTTCAATGTGCCAATGTTATGGGAAAAACCTTTAATATGGCACATCCATTCTTAGATGCAGAAGGTGCAGAACTACGTCTTAACTTCGTACATGAATCAATAGCTAAGAATGGAATAGCTGTAGTTATTCGTAAGACTCCAGCTAAAATAAGACTTGAAAAAGAAAAATTATTAAAAGAAGATTATATATCTTTAGATATACATGATTTCTTAATACAATGTGTTAAGGGACATTGTAATATAATTGTTTGTGGAGAAACAGGTTCAGGTAAAACCGAATTTGTTAAATACTTAGCTTCACATACAAAAGAAGATGAAAAAATAATTACAATAGAAGATACTTTGGAATTACACTTAGATCGTATATTTCCACATAGAGATATTGTTGCAATGAAAACTAATAATATAGCTTCTTATAGTGAAGTATTAGTTACATGTATGAGACAAAATCCTAAGTGGATATTACTTTCGGAAGTTCGTAGTGCTGAAGCCGTTCTAGCTGTAAGAAACTCAATATCTTCTGGACACTATATTTTATCAACAATCCATGCTGATAAAGCAGCTAGTATACCTAACCGTATGTATAGTTTGCTTGAAACAAATCAAGATATTGAACAATTCTTAAAATCAATATATAGATACATCCAACTAGGTATATATATAAGAGGTTATATGGATAAAACAACTCATAGTTTCCACCGTGAAATAGGTGAAGTTACTGAGTTCTATGTTACAGAGGATAATAAAGCAGAATATAACACAATTTATCGTAAAACAACAACAGGAAAAATTATAAGAAAAGAACCATCTAAGTATTTATTAGATTATTTAGATGCTCAAGGGGTTACATTACAAAAAAATATTATACAAGCTGGTGAAGAACAAGCTACTAAGAGTCAACAAGCACCTAATGCTGAGACAGTTCAAAATGTTAATCCAGCTAGTATATCTAAACCAATTCAAAATCCTAATATGAATAATGTAATGCAACCAAATATAAATCAAAATATTCAAAGACAAGTACCAAATCAAATGTATGTGACACAACCTATAAATAATAATCAAGAGTAAAGGAGGGACTAGTATGTTAGAAATTATTGTATTCCTAATTATTGGAGCAATTGCTGTATTTGTAATTACTTATAGAAATAATAGTGGTTCTAAATTAACTAAATTTTTTGAAAGTAATACTGGTGACTTATATGGTAAAGTAAATCATTATTCTTTTAAACAAGTTAGAGAAAAAGTAAAAGAATTAGGACAAGATTATACAAAGAAACAATATTTAATACAAATATCAGTATTTGCTGTTGGAGCAGCACTTGTATCATATTTATATTTCTATAATATACTTATTTCAATAGTATATTCAGTATTAGCTGTATCATTGGTTCCTTATCTTGCTTATTTAAGATTTAAAAGATTATATAGTGAATTTATATTTGAACAAATTCAAGTATATACAACTAACGTAATCATGGAATTTGCAACTACTCAAGCGTTTGTAAAAGCTCTTGAAGGAGTATATGAATCAGGAGTTTTAGAAGATCCAGTAAAAGGTGATGTAAAACTTATGATTGATATGGCTTATCAAAATGGTACTGTTGATGATTCAATTAAATTTTTTAACACAAAATATGATTTCTATATAGTAAAAAATACTCATCAATTATTCTTACAAATAACAAATGAAGGTTCAAAAAATTCATCAGATGCTCTTGAAAATATGTCACAAGATATAGATATGCTTGTAGAAGCAGTTTATCGAGATAGAATAGATAGAGCAACCTTTCATAAAAAATTCTTACGTTTTGGTATAATATTATATCTAATGGTAATGCTAGTTCAATTCTTACTTAGCACAGAAAGTTATATTGAACTATTAAACAGTAATTTTGCTGTAAAAATATTACTTCATTTAATAATAATAGTAAATACATATTTCTTATTAGATGGAGAAAAATTCTATAACGAGAATGTAGGTGCTGAATAATGGAATTTCTTATAATAGCAATAGTATTATTATTTATGTTATTTTATACAAAACGTATAGATGCTAAAAAATTTGTAGGTGATATTGAACCGTATTTTAAAATGTTAATGGAAGATGATTATGAGTTTTTGCTAAAAGTTAAATATGGAGATGAAGGACTAGATGTTACAAAATTATTTAATTCTAGATTAAAAAATGCAGGATTAATATTTGTAATAGCACTTGCATATTTCTTATTTACAAGTTTTACATTTGTAAATATGATTATATGTATAGTAATAGCTTTTGTAGTATTTAAAAGTCCTTATACTAAATTACAAAGACATTATAAAAGTAATTTGTCGCAAATAAATCAAATGTTGCCATATTACTTAAAAAGTTTGGAAATATTAGTGCAACACTATACTGTTCCAGTAGCATTAGCTAGATCAATAGAAACAGCACCAGAAATATTCCAAGCAGGATTAAAAAAATTAATAGATAGAATTGAAGCCGGAGATTCAACAATAGATCCATATATGGATTTTGCTAAAGAATATCCAGTTAGAGATTCAATGAGAATGATGAGGCTTCTATATCGTTTAAGTTTAGGAGCTCAAGACTCAAAACAAGAACAATTAGTTATGTTTTCAAAAAACGTATCAACATTACAAAATAAAATGCGTGAAGATAAATATAAAGAACGTTTGGAAACAATGGAAAGAAAAACAATGATTATGTTATTTGCAACAGGTGGTGGAATACTAGCACTATTAATGTTTGCAATGATGAACATGATGAGTGTGTAAAGCACTTTACACATACTATTGATAAAAAATAAAAAAAGAGATATAATAAAAATGTAGAATCAAATATAAAGTAAGGGTGGTGAGAAAATGAAAGAAGCAGCAGGAGAAGCAAATATGACAGTAATTACAATCGCTTTAATAGCAATAGTTTTAGCTGCAGGTACATTCATAGTTAATAATATGATGAATACTACAGGACAATCATCAGCATGTGAAAGTGCTGGTGGTACATGGAAAAATGGAAAATGTTATGCATCTGGTTCTTGTACTGTAGATGCTACTGGAAAAACAAGTTGTAGTGGAACAACATTAAGTTGTACAAACAGTGGCGGAACTTGGACTTGTACTGGGCAATAATATAAGAATAAAATAAGGAGGTTATCAAATGAAGCAAGGAGTAGGATTTTCTGTAACTATTAATATAATAGCGGTATTTATAGTGGTTACCTTTGCTTTTTTGGTAGCCTCTTTAAACTATTATAAAGCTTATAAAGTTAATAATGCTATTACATCAAGTATTGAAAAGTTTGAAGGATATAATAATCTTTCAAAAAACGAAATAGCTACTAAATTAACTAGTTTAGGTTATGTTAGTGGTGGAGTTAAATGTAAAAATGTTGCAAATACAGTTGATGAAAATTTAAATGATACAAATTTAAGCTATTGTATTTATAAACAACAAAGAAATGCAAATACTGGTAAAGTAAAATATAAAGTTGTTACTTTTATTAATTTTAATATTCCAATAATTAATCAGGTATTAAATTTACCAGTTAATTCATATACTGAACCTATATATATTTTTACAGAACCTTAGTGATAGGAGTGATATAAATGAGAGAAGCAACAGGTAATGGTCTTTTAACAATGATGGTTACTTCTATTATAGCTGTTATAATGATTTTTTTTGTAGGTTCTTTAAGCTATTCTAAATCTTTTAGAATAAAAAATTATATTATAGGTGAAATAGAAGAAAATAGAGGTTGGAGTACTAATGTTCAAAATAGTGTAGATAAATATTTAAAAGATGCAGGATACAATATAGCCAAATCTAATAAAGCATGTCCTATTATACAAGAATGTAATAAAGATCGTAATGGTGGGACTGCTATAAATAGTACCAATAGAAATTATGATTATTGTATCTATCATTGTGGTACAGGTACTTCTGATTTCTATAAAGTAATAACTTATATGAAATTTGAATTTCCTGTAATAGGAGATGTAATGAAATTTACAGTAAAAGGGGAAACAAAATCTTTTAATAATTTTAATTAAGAGAATTGGGGTGAATAGTGTGAATGTAATTGTTTCAAACAAGAAAAAAGATATGCTTGAAAGCTTAAATATTGAAATAATTAAGAATTTAAATGGAGAATTTGATGTTGATGAAATAATAAGTAATTTTAAAAATTTCTTTTTTCAACGTATGATTTTAGATATAACAGCACTTAAAGATTATAATGATATAAAAACTATTCAAAAATTATCTTTATCTTTAGATATGACTAAAGTTATTTTAGTGCTTGATGAAAATTCTAATACTGTAACTCCAGAATATATGTCTAAATTGATATCTATTGGAATATATAATTTTACTACCAATTTAGAAGGTATTATGTATTTATATAATAGTCCAAATAGTTATAGAGATGTTGCCCATTTACATATAATTGAACAACCACAAGTTGAACAACCTGAGATTAAAACAAATACAGTTTATGTTGATAGATTTATTGATGTACCTACTGAGTCAAGTGACGCTAAAGTAATAGGTATAAAAAATGTAACTAATCAAACTGGAGCAACTACTTTAACTTATATGATGAAAAAAATGTTACAAAAATATTATTCTGTTGTAGCAATTGAAGTAGAAAAATCTGATTTTAGATTTTTTAATGATAGAGAATTAGTTTCTTCTACAAATTATCATATTGGAAGTATTGTAAGTAAACATAAAAATAAAGATGTTATTCTAATAGATATTAATAATAGTCCAAATGCTATTGGATTATGTGATGAAATAATTTATTTAATAGAACCATCTTTAGTTAAATTAAATAAATTAATGGTTGTAAATCCTAGAATATTACAACAAATTCAAAATCAAAAAGTAGTATTAAACCAAAGTCTTTTAAATAAAAAAGATGTATCTACTTTTGAATATGAATCAAAATTAAAGATATTTTACAATATACCACCAATTGATGAAAGATTGGATTATATACCTGAATTAGTAGATTTTCTACATAAATTAGGTTTTACAAAAGTAAATTAATGTAAAGTATGGTAATTTATCCCATAAAATATTGACAAAATTGTAAAAATAAAGTATTATTAAATTGTTAGATGTAATATCTATAAACTTAAGAGGAGGGTTATTATGGACTTAGTAAATTTATTAGTTTGTGATATTGATATTGATCCAATTGTACCAAAAACAGTTTCTACATTTGTAACTATTTTAAAAATAGCTATACCTATTATTTTAATTGTCTTAGGAATGCTTGATTTAGCTAAAGCAGTTATGGCTAATGAAGAAAAAGAAATGAAAGAAGCTCAAAAAAGATTAATTAAAAGAATTATTTATGCAGTTGTAGTATTCTTTGTTGTAGCTTTAGTACAATTCGTATTTGGTAGATTAGCTAATGCTGATGCAAACAATGCTAACATAAATAAAGATAATACAATGTCTTGTATTTCATGTTTTATTAATGATCAAGGTTGCAAATCAACAACACAAAATTAATAATTAAAATTAAAACAATAGAAAACACTTTTCTATTGCTTTTTTTTATGTTATAATATATGTGGTATAGTTTATAAACAGAGGTGTATTATGAAAAAACATTTTAATATAAAAAATATTAGTATAATGGTATTTACTTTTATCTGCTTTTTTATGATAAGCAATAATGTATATGCTTTAGATGATTGTGATAGAATTGGTGGAATAAGTGAAAAAATAGGTATGGCTTTTACATTACTTAGATTTATTGTTCCAGCACTTATTATAATTTTATCTGTATTAGACTTTGTAGGTGTAGTTGCATCTGGTGAAGATGAAAAAATGGAAAAAGCTAAAAAACATTTTGCTACTAGATTAGTTGTTGGTATTGTTATATTATTATTACCAGCACTATTAGAAGTATTACTTAAATTAGCAGGTATTATAGGTCAAAATCAGTCATTATCTGACTCAGTATGTAATGTTATAAAATAAGATTTAGTATTAAAATATATAGGAGGTAAATCATGGGGAGTAATTTATTATTTCAATTAGATTCTTTAGAATTTGAAATGACCATGCGTGGTTGGTTTGGACAAATTATTCGTTGGCTTTATACATTTATTTCAGCTATAATTAATTTACTTTTTGATACAATTGCTCCTAATAGATTTGGACTAGAAGAGCATATTTCAAAAATATCAAATTCTTTTTTCATTATTTTGTTAATATTTATGATTTTTCGTTTAACAATTACTTTGTTAAACTATATAATTGATCCTGATTCAGCTTTTGATAAGAATATAGGTTTTTCTAAATTAATAACAAGAGTAGTAATTGGAATAATTTTATTAGTTTCAATTAATCCATTATTTAATTTTTTATATGATTTACAATCTGATATATTAGAAAATAATGTTATAGAACAAATGATTTTTGGTGAAGAAACAAATGGTAAAATAATTTCTGATGATGGTGTAATGGAATATTATGCTATAAAAATGAGTTATTTATGTCCTGAAAATCGTTATGTAATGACTTTTAATAAAGGTGATGCTTTTGCAATACAAGCATTAAAACCATTTTATAAATTAACTGATCCTGAATCAATTGAGGAAAATAAATTATTGGGTGTTAATGTTGATAATCTAGTAAAAAAAGGTTTAGAAAAAGAAATATCTAAAGGAGCACATGGATATTGTGGTGTTGATTTTGGTACCAACAAACCTGGTGATGATATAGAAATTCCTAAAAAAAGTGCATTAAAAGAATGGATCAGTGAAAAGTTATCATTTGCAAGTATTATAGCGGATAATTTAGAATTAGATGTTTTTAATCATAAAATATATAATCCTATTACACTTGTAGATCCAGTTGTTTATTATAATGTTGTTGATGAAGGTGGAGCAATATTTGATACAATTACTGATGTTATAAACACAATTGGTGGACCTTATACAATGATGCTAAATAAAATGAAAGATGCTGTAACACCAGATAGTGTGTTTGTAATAGAATTTAATTACATTTGGGCGCTTATTTTTGGAATAATAATAGTATTATTATTAATTGGTTATTGTTTAGATGTAGTTATTCGAGCTTTAACTCTATTTATATATCAAGTTTTTGCACCAGTTCCAATTATTTATTATATGAGTCCAATAAAAAAAGATAATGAAATGTTATCTACTTGGCTTAAGAAAGTTGGATCTTGTTGGGCTAGTTTATTTGTAAGATTAGGAGTTTTAGATTTTATATTATTTTTCATTAATATTATATTAAATAGTTCAACCATACTTAGTTTAAATGAAAATGGATTTATATTACATATAATTATTATACTTGGAGCATTAATATTTGCTAAAAAATTACCTAAATTAATAGAAGAATTAATTCCAGGATTAAAATTTGATGGAATAGAATTAAATCCACTTAAAAGGGTAAAAAATGAAGCATTAGGATTTGATACAATTAGTGGTATATTTAATCGTGGAATAGGTTTTGCTACAGGAGCTGCTGGTGGATTTATTGCTGGTAAAAAAGCTGGTGATGATGTTGGTGATACTCTAAGAGGAACTGTTATGGGAACAATTAGTGGGGCCTCAAGAGGTTTTAAAAATAAAAAGTGGTCACTTGGTGATAGTATGAATCAAACATATAAACAAATGACTGGTAACGAAATGAAAAATTTATCATTATCGACTTATTTGCTATCTAAAGATAAAAGAGGCCCTGCATCAGTTCAACAAACTAAAGATTTATTAAAAATGGGATATGCCCAATTAAATACTTTAAATTCCAGTTTAAATGTATCACAAGAATTATCTGCAGAAATTGCTACAAATTTAAGAAAACATGGTATAGATGTTAGAGATATTCCAAAGGCAGAAACTGAATTAAATAATAGAGAATTAACTGCATCTAATGGATTAGTAAGGCTAGGTCAAGATACTGAAAGATTAACAAATGAATATAATGCTTCACGTAATCATTTTAATGAAACTCAAACAAATTATGATTTAGCTAGAAAAAATTATGATATAGCTAATAATAGTGTTGAAGAAACAAAAACATCAATTTCTAATATTGATAGACAAATATTACAAAAACAAGAACAATTAAAATCAGAGTCAGCAGCTGGTGTTTGGTCAAATACTAGTGAAGAAATTGAAACACTTAAGAAACAAAGACAAGGCCTAGAAAATAAATTAAATACAAATTTAGCTGATACTTTAAGAAAAGCAACAGATGAATTAAATACAGCAAAATCAAATTTAGATACAGCTAGATCTGATTTTGATATTAAATCTAGTGCTTATAATAATCATATGGAAAGCATTAATACTCAACAAAATGAGTTAAATATAGTTAAAAATGATAAAGAACTACTTAGTGAATTTAAAAATAATATCGATTCTGAAAATGCATTACGTAAACAAATTTCAGATGTTGAAAAGAATATCACAACAATTAAGGATGAAAAATCTGAAAGAGAAACATATTGGAGAGTTGATAGTTCTCCTAAAGAAGATTTTGATCAAAATGCAAAAGATATTATTAAGAGAAATGAGGCTATGGGTTTAAACAATAATAACAATAATAGCTAATAAAAAGTGGGTGATTATAAATGAATAATGGTAGATTTTTAGTTCCTGCCAATTCAAAAAAAAGTTTATTAATTTTTGGATTATTTAATAAATTTGATGCATTTATATTTGGTGGTGGAGTAGCTGCTACATTAATTGGTATGGCACTTATCCCAACAGGTGGTAATTGGCTTACTATAGCTTTAATAGTAGCTCCTACAGTTATAACAGGATTCCTAGTGTTTCCTGTTCCTAACTACCACAATGTATTAACTTTATTAATATCGGTTTGGAATTTTTTTACAACAAGACAAAGATTCGTTTGGAAAGGTTGGTGTGTGAAAGATGAGTTCAAAGAAGAAGAAAATAAAAAGTAAATATACAGAACAATATGTTCCTATTAAAAGTATTACTAATGGTATGATTACTTTAGATAATAATGAAAAAGTAACTGGTCTTAAAATAGTACCTAGAAATATATTTATTTCTGATATGTCTACACAAAACGCTATTATAAATAACTTACAAAACGTTTATAATATTATTGATTATGAATTCTGGATAATTGCGGCAGATAGACCTGTTGATATAAATGTTTTCTTATCTGAATTACAATTACTTTATTCTAAAACTAATGATTCAGTTACTAGAAAAATTATTATGGAAGATATTGATAAAGCAAATATGTTTACTAATAATAATGTAGTTGATACAGAATATTTCTTATTATTTAAACATAAAGATACAGAACTAATTAATAAGCGTTTAAGACAATTAATTACTATGTTTGCTAATGCAGGTTTAAATTCACATCAAGTTTCAAATGATGACTTAAGAGTTATATTAGATAACTTCTTAAATGGTGGACAAACTACTAATTTTGGAGGTGTATTTGCATGATGAATTTAAAAGCACAAATTGCGCCTAAAGGATTAGAATTTAAACCAAGTAGTTTTATAATAAGTGATAAATATGCAACTATTTTAACAGTAATATCTTATCCTAGAATTGTAACACCTGGTTACCTTTCTAATTTAACAAGTATGTCAGGTATTAAAGTTGTAATTAAACATATACCAGTAGAATTTTCTATTTTAAGAAAAATGTTAAATAAAGAAGTTGCTTCTTTAAAGGAAAGATATCAAAATGAAAAAGATTTAACTTATCAAGAAAGAATTAGACAAGATTATGAATCATTAGAAATGTTTATAACACAATTAGCGGCTTCACAAGCAAAAATATTTGATTTTCAATTACATATTATGATAACTGCTAATTCAGAAGAAGAGTTAAATACTAAGAAAATGCAAGTAAGAAATTACTTAGAAGCTATGCAAATGAGAGCATACCCATTGCGTTTTGAACAAGAAAATATATTTAAATCAATGTTACCTATATATGGTGATCAAGAAATAGAAGGAAGAATTGGTACACCAATTCCATCTCCTACTATTGCGGCTATGTATCCTTTTATATTTGATAGTATAAAAGATCCAGGATTATCATCATTACTTGGAGTTGATTTCTCAGGTGGTGTAATCCTATTTAATCAATTCTTATATAAAATAAGAAAAGAACATAATAGAAATAACGCTAACTTAATTATTTTAGGTACTTCAGGTAGTGGTAAATCAACAGCGGCTAAAATAATGTTTAGAACACATATAAGAAATGGATGTCAATTAGTATGTATAGATCCTGAAGGAGAATTAGAACCTTTAACTAGAAGATATGGTGGAGACTTTATTGATTTAGGTAAAGGTGGAGATTATGGAATGATCAATCCTTTAGAAATAGTAATAGATGCTGATGAAGATGAAATGCAAGGTGGACTTGGTTATACTGTATTTACAAGAACACTACAAAGTATAAAAGCATTTATGAAATATTATGATCCATCAATTAATGAAGATGTATTAAATATGTTTACAGAAATAGTAACAGAAACATATCGAAGATTTGGAATGAATTTTGAATCTGATTTTACTAAATTTACTTCAAAAGATTATCCAACATTTAAAGATGTGTATGCTACTATAAGAGGAAGATTATCTTCTATGACAGAAAAAACACATGAAAAAGATGTAATGGAATTACTTGAAATGAAAGTAAGACCAATTGTAAAAGAATTAAAATACTATTTTGATGGACATACTACAATAGAGCCAAAAAGTAGATTCGTTGTATTTAATATTAGAGAATTAATGAATGCAGATGAAAATATTAGAAATGCATTGTTCTTTAATATATTAAAATATGCATGGGGTCTTACATTGGATAGAAGAATTGATACAGTATTATCAGTAGATGAAGCACATGTATTATTATCAGGAAATAATACATTAGGAGCTGATTTCTTAGCTCAAATCCAAAGACGTGCTAGAAAGTATAATACAGGTACAATAATAATAACTCAACAACCTAGTGATTTTAGTGATCCAAAAGTAATAACACAAGGTAAAGCTATATTTGATAATGCTTCTTACTACTTAGTTATGGGACTAAAAAAACAAGCAGTAGAAGATTTATCTAAATTAATAGATTTAAACGATAATGAAAAAGAAAATGTAAAACATTATAATCAAGGTGAAGCATTATTTGTATGTGGTTCAAGAAGAATGCAAATAGAAATAATTGCTACAGAACAAGAATTAGATTCATTCGGTAGTAATGGAGGATTATAATATTTAAAAGTTTGGTGGTGGTATTTTGAAAGATGATAAAATAAAAAATGTCAAAACAGAAGTAAAAAATGCCAATTTAGATGCAAAAGTAGATATTAAAGCTACTGTAATTAGTGATACAGATTTAGCTAAAGCAGATATGAAAAATCAATCAGAAGATGTAGATTCATCTTCTGATTCTTCTAGTTATCAAATAAGACAACCACGTTTTAATCAAAATATTCCATCAAATATTAATAATCAAGATATTGAATCAGATGAATCAGAAGATTCAGAAAATCAAGTAGATAATAAACAAAGCAATAATGTATTACAAGACTACTTAAAAGATAATATTCAAAATAAATTAAGAAATAAATTAAATAATAAAATACAAGAAAAATTAAATAATAGAAAATTAGAAAGAACAAAAAATAATCCTAATCAAAATCCTAATAAAGGTAATTTAGCGGAAGAGGCTGAAAAAAAAGCAACTGAAGAAGCTGGTAAAAAAGGTGTCGAAGAGGCTGGTAAAAAGGGCGCTGAAGAAGCGAGTAAAAAAGTAGCAGAAGAAGCTGCAAAAAAGGCTGCAGGTAATGCTGCTGCAGAAACGGCAGGTGCAACTGCAGCTGGAACAGCCGCCGCAGGAGCAACCGCTGCTGAAGGAGCTGCCGCCGCAGGAGCAGCAGTAGCGGCCCCAGAAATACTTGTAGTAGTTGCTGTAGTAATTGCAATTTTAGTACTTTTATTTTTAGTAGTCATTGTTATTTGGGCTGCATATTCTTCAGGTGAAACTGATGATTCTTCAAGTAATTCAAATCTTGTTAACAATAGCTGTAATTATGTTTTAAATGGAGAAGAAATTAAAAATTTAAAAGTTAGACTGTTAACTTGTGATGGTAGTGCAGCAATTCCTGGTGAGTCTTTGGTCGATTTTGAAAAATATGTTTTAGGTGTTACTTATGCTGAACATGAAGATGGAACTACAGAAAGTTGGAAAGCTCAAGCACTAGCAGCAAAAAGCTATGCTTTAAGAAGACCAGATCAAATGGGTAATAGCGTAGTAAAGTTTACAGAAGAAGATGGACAAAAAATTTTAAATATAAGAAATTGTACAAATGACCAAGTTTATTGTGATCCTGATTTAGGTTGCTGGAGTGATTCAAGTACTGCAGGAGGTACTGTTTATTCAGGGTATGATTCAAGTAAAGCATGGAAAAAACCTGCTTTAGCAGAAAATAGAGAAATTAGAACAGCGGTTAATGATGTTAAAGATAAAATATTAATAGGAAATGATAACAATATATATTATTCTGCATATACATCTAAGGAACAAAATATATGGAAAAGTTTAGCATCAAGTGGAAAAAATTATATAGATATTTTAAAAAATACTTATTCAGCAGCATCAATTTCAACAATATCATGTACAAATGCTGATGTAGCATTTGGTAATTGTACAACAAGTACTCCTATCAAAATTTCTTCAGGAGAAAAATTTAATATTACTTCACCATTTGGTACAAGAATAGCTCCTACAAAAGGAGCATCGACAACACACAATGGTATAGATTTAGCATATACTATTGGCACACCAGTATACACTGTTTTTGATGGCGAAGTAACTGTATCACAAGATAGTTATGGATCAGCCGGTAAGGCAATTGTTATTGCACATGATTTGAATGGCGATGGAAAAACTGATTATTCAACACAATATTTCCATTTATCTAAAAGATTAGTTAAAAAAGGAGATAAAGTATCCGGAGGACAAAAAATAGGTGAAGTTGGTAGTACAGGTGTAAGTACAGGAGCACATTTACATTTTGGTATTCAAAAATCAGACAATAGTTATATTAATCCAGAACCTGTTGTTAACGATTTAAAAGATAAAAAATCAATTTTTGATAAAGCACAGGTTTGTCAAAATACAACAACTAAAAAAACAAATTATAGTGGCGTTTTTCCATACTATAATCAATGCGATACAAAATGGAGTAATCATAAAATATGTGATAACGCTGACTATAGCAATGGTGTATGTGTAGCAAAAGAAACAATTTGTACTTCGGGATGTGGATATACTTCATTTTCAATGATAGCTTCAGGATTTAATAATGATTCTTTAATTAAACCAGATAATGTTGTTGATTTTGTGTCAAAATATTCATCAAATAAAAATGGTGGAGCAATAACAAATGAAGCTTTAGTAAACGAAAATGTGTTACAAAAATATAATTTAACTTCTGAAATTCTATTCAATGATAATATAAAACAAATTAAAATAAAAGATAAAAAAGAAAAAATTGTTAATGCATTAGAATCAGGTAAAGCTGTCGAATTATTAGTACCAGGACATTTTGTTGCATTAGTAAATATTAATAATGGGAAAATACAATTAAATGATCCAGGACGATCATCCAATGTTGGTACATATACAATTGATGAATTGCTAAATTTATTTAAAAAGCAACGTTCAAATAAATGTTCTGGATGTTCAGATACACAATATTTTCAATATGCTGTAGCTTATTCAAAAAAGTAAGGAGGATAAAATGAAAAAAAATTTAATATTATTATTATCTCTTATCCTTTTTACAGGCTGTAGTATAAATTATAATTTATATATTAAAAGTGATGGAATTGTCGAAGAAAAAATAAAAGCTTCAAAAGAAGAAAAAATAAAGAAATCGGAGTATAATAAAATAAATAGAAATTTTGAAAATGATTATGGTTCTATTTTAAAAAAATATGATTATAATTATAAATTAATATACAACAATGAAAATACCTATCTAGATATAAATAAAAAAGATATAATTAATAATTTTTTTGATAATTCATTATTTAAAGAATATTTTGAGGATTATGAATTATATGATAGTGGTAATATTAGAATATTTAAAACTATTGGTTCTAATTATTTAAATGATTTATTTATAACAAAAAATTATGAATCTTCTTTAATAAAAAGTGATATAGATAAACTTACAATTAATATAACATTTGATAATAAAGTTATAAGTAGTAACGCAGATAAATATGACGAATTAACTAATACATATACTTGGATTTTTGATAAGAATAATTTAAGTAAAGATATTCAATTTTCTTATGATAATAATAATATAGTTGTTGATAATAATGAAATTATTAGTGGTATAAAACCAGAGAAAAAAGTATTAACAAAAAAATTAATAGTGCTAACTATCTCTGTTTTAGTAATTTTTTTAACAGGCTTACTTATATTGATATTTATCAATAAAAAAAGAAATAAATTATAGGTGATTTTATGAAAAAGTATACAATATTTTTATTTATTTCAATATTATTTTTTACTGGTTGTACAGTAGATTATAATATATATATTAAGAGTGATCATACATTAGATGAAAATATCCAAATATCAGATTCTATAAGTAATCTAGAACAAACAGGGTATACAATTGATGATATAGTTAGTAGTAAAATTCAATCTTATTCTGAAGATATAAATGAAAATAATTATTCATTAAAACAAGAAAAAAATAATGATACTGTCACTGTATCATTAATTAGCAAAAATAAAACAATGGATAAATTTATTAAAATGCCATATTTTGAAAAAATGTTTAATGGTGCTGATATAAATGATGATGACAATTCTTTCTCTTTTAAAACGAATGGCTTATATAATCAATCAGGTTTATTTTATGATTTAAGTGGTGTTGTTGATGAGGGGTTTGTAGATAAAATTAACATAAATATTAAATTTGAAGATAAAGTTTTGGATAATAATGCAGATATATATGATGAAAAAAATAACACATATACGTGGATAATTAATAGTGAAACAGAAGAAAAAAGTATATATTTTATGTTAAAACAAAGTAATAAAGCAGTGAATAAGAAGCAAAAAAATAAATCAAATACTAAAATAGATATAACTTTATTCATTAGCTTAATTGGTGGTTTAGCTATAATTTTATTAATATCTTTAGTAGGATTATCTTTAAATAAAAAAAGAAATAAAATATAAGAGGCTGTAATGAAATAGAGAATTTCAAATTGCCTCTTTTATTATTATTAACGACTTATTAGTAAAAAAATGTATTAAAATTATATTATTTCAATTTTATGAATTCTTAAATCATTACAAAGCAAAGAAAAGGACTGTAATATTATTTTATTTCATTACAGCCCTTTTTGTTATAATTTTTCTATTTCTTCTTTTGTTAGATTAGTAACTTCAATTATATCCTTAATAGACATATTTTTATTTAACATGTTTTTAGCAATCTCAATACTTTTTTGTTTAGCTCCTTCACTTATACCTTCTTTAATACCCTCTTTAATACCTTCTTTTCTTGCTATAGCTACATCTGCTCTATGTATTCGTTCTT
>ERZ842401.3032-NODE-3032-length-21430-cov-6.048140_pt1 | contig 21430 bp, 13 predicted proteins | sample MGYA00521270_ERZ842401 | MGnify/ENA primary metagenome ERZ842401 (study PRJEB31892, sample SAMEA3878208) | bioreactor metagenome | biome: Moose rumen | place: Sweden | collected 2011-10 | study: EMG produced TPA metagenomics assembly of the PRJEB12797 data set...
CCAGTATTTTGTACAATTTATTTGTAATCGAACTGTAACTCATGCGTTTGGTGTGTCTAACCCCGGTACCGAGCTGGCATCGGCATTTAAGGTGCTGGATAAGGGTTCTGTGCCAAGAGGTGCCGGAGCGATACTTTGCCTGAAGGAAGAACTGTCTGCGATCGACCGTAATACGATCATTCTGCCGATCTGGATGATATGATTTTCGTATGTACCGCCGCCCGGCACACCCCGGGCGGCTTATTCTTTGCGCTTACGTAAGCCCCATCTGCCTGTCGGCTTCTCCTGCCGCCGTGCAGAGACACATAGTCACCACACCCAGCAGACCTCCAAACACAGTGCCGGCTATAAACTGTATCATGCCCTCACCTCCAAATCGGCAATTGACGGATATTTTTCAAATATCGTCCTTCGGTTAAGATCATCTATCTTATCCCGCTGTTCCTCTGTGATGAGTCCCTTATCCAGAAGCCCAGCGAGTATTTGCCTGCTTACGGCATAGTAATAGTCTGCCTGCCCGTAAAGAATGCTATCCATCAGCCTGCCTCCTTTTCTCCGTTCAGCCTGTTCCAAAATGCTGTCAGTTCATCCATATCCTCTGTGCTGTTCTTCTCACACAGAGCGTTCAGGATAGTTTCACGGTAGGGCTTGTTCTCTCTGATGCTCGCCCTCGGGTCAAGTATGGACACAATACCCTTATCCGATGATGAGCGAATAAGTCTGCCCGCACCCTGTTTTAGCTTGATTATCATCTCGGGAACAGCCACATCTCTTACTCTGTCCTCTGCCTTTGACATTTTGTAGTCGATTATCGGGTCGGGAACGGGGAACGGCAGCTTGAAGATGATAACCTGCGACAAGCTCTCGCCCTCAATGTTTATGCCTTCCCAATAGGTGCCTGTGCCGAGCAGGACGGAGTCGGTCTCATCTCTGAACCTGTCCAGCTTGTGAGCCTGCGAGGAACTTTGCCCCTGAACTATTATCCTATACGGCAAAGGCAGGTTTACCAGCTTCTTGTATACAAACTCCATATCCTCTTTAGAGGTGAAGAGTATCAGTGTCTTGCCGTGGGTCACGCTCAACAGCCTGAGTATTTCCTCGATAGACTGCTCTCTGTATATCTTCCTGTTACTCAGATTAGGGTATGGCAGCTTGTTTGAAATATAGAGCATTGTATTATTTTCATAGTCAAAAGGTGAAGCCTTCGGCTCTGAAACATGACCGATCACAGGAAAGCCAAGGCTGCCAAGGAAATATCCGCATTTTTCTTTCGCAGTTCCTTCCGTCTTGTCACTGATAGTCGCCGAGGTCAGTACCGTTGTATGGCAGAACGGGAACAGCATTTGAGAGGTGAAAAAGCGAATATCCTTTCTACAAAGACATATTTTAAGATACCTGTCCATTTCAAGCCAGAGGATATTTCTGTCTGAAACATTCAGAATGCCTTTCAGAAAGCTCTTGTCCTCGTCAAGCACACAGTGAGTTATGCGTTCCAGCTGCTCAAACCTTTTTATTGTGGCTCTTATGACCGCCTGCACCTCTTTGGTGTTGTCGAAATAATATGCCGTATTGTCGCCGTCCCTGCGGTGTCGCTGTTCCTTAACCTGACGGAGCAGCATGTCATATAGCTGTTCTATAAGCTCGGAGGCGAGCCTGCCGTATTTCTTTGCGTCATACACTCTGTTCCTGCCCGCTGCTTTCACCGCCGCATTTATGCCCCACAGAAAATCGTTTCGGGTATATCCCTGCGTGAATATATCCCTGAACTTGTGTTCAAGGTTATGGGCTTCGTCAACGATAGTCAGACAGCAGTTGGGATTGAAAATGCCCTTGCCGGTCTCCTGCAGGTTTTTCAGGTGCGCCACAAGCAGATTCTGATTGCAGATAACTATTCCGTTGGTTCTTGACAGCGTATTGCGGAGAGCCTTGTATTTGCAGTTATGATCGCAATGTTCGCACTTTTTGCTTAATCTTGTAACACAGGCTCTGTTCCATATCTCATCGGGAACGCTCATATCAATATCTGACCTCTGCTGAATGCCCTTGCTCGTATACGAATGGAGCTTGTTAAAAACAGCCCTGTCCTTACTTTTCGATGTAACGATGGCGTTTTGCAGCCTTCTTTCGCAGGCGTAGTTTCTCATACCCTTAGCGACAGTTATCGGTACCCTTATGCCTGTCATTTTCACGACATCCTGAGCGTCGTTGGCGAGCTGCTCCTGCAGAGCTATAGTGGAAGTGGCAATTATAATCTGCCTGTGCTCCTTGCTGTACTGCATAACTGCGGGGATAAGGTAAGCGTAAGACTTGCCTATGCCGACCTCGGCCTCAGTTGCAATAGGTTTGCGTTCCTCTATGGCTCGGCATATCTCCAAAGCCATTTCCACCTGACCTTCACGCTGTTCAAGTCCCTGCTCGGATATCTTATCGAAGAACGCTTTCGTCTTATCGGTAACTGATGTAAGTATTTCTGCCATAGCTTTCACTTCCTTCTGTTAAGAGCAAGGCTTATCATAATTGCCCTGTCTATCCTTCTCATATCCCGTCTGCTAAGAGTTCCGATGTACCTTGTGAGCCGTTCCTTTGACACAGTCCTTATTTGTTCGAGGAGAGCAACGGACGGGAAGAAGAGGGCGTTGTTATGGAGCCTGACATGGGTCGGGAGATTCCTCTTTTTCCTTGTCGTAATAAATGCCACTATGGTCGTGGGAGAGTGCTCGTTGCCAACATCGTTCTGTATCACAACCGCCGGTCTGCACCCCGACTGTTCCGAACCAACTGCCTGATCTACTGCTTCAAGATTTGTATAAAACACATCACCGCGCTTTATCTTCATAACTCACAACCTCCACACGGCGATTATCCTCTCGCCGCAGAAAACTATAGCGTCATCGTATGCTTCCTCTGCACAGCTTGCCTTGATCGTCACTCTGCGGATATCTCCGAACCTGATGTTCTGTATCTCTACTGTGTAATATCTCATTTTCAAATCCTCCTTGAATTTTATGTATAAGCGGACACAGCCGAAGCCGTATCCGCATTTTCGTTTTGCCTTTTTAGAGCGTATCTCTACGCCCTCTACAGCCCACCACCGGGCTGCCTTACTGCCGTAAACACGGCAGCGTTTTCCTTCGACAGCGAAGAACATCTACGCTGCTCTCCGAAGGTGCGTGAAATTATCTGACATAACTTTGCCCCCTCACGCAAAAGGAACACTCCGGCGGCTTGTCTGTCCGAAGGCTTATGCCTTCCAAGCTCCATAGGTAGCCCTCCCGTGGTTACTACGCCCGGGCCGCATTGCGGAAGTACCTCTATCCCGACTTTCATCGCCTCGCAAGGGGTGCAGCTGCCCCTCGCTGACCTGACTGTATTGTTCGCTCGCCGTATACACGGGTCGTGGCGTACAGCGGTCACGGCTGGTGGGTTCATCGCCCGCCATCAGGATCCGACGTACCGGAGTGTTGGATATTCAATTGTCAATGTGCCTGAAGGTTTTCGCCCTTCAAAAAGAACTAGGGAGAAAAATCGGGTTTCTACAAAAAATTATTTTTGGAATTTTCTATTTTTGTTAAAGTTGCTTATAGTTGACCTGCATATATACGATACAGCTTGTTGAGTTTTACCAACAGTCTTTGAGATATCCACCTGAGATTTCCCCTCACGGTAGAACATTATCAGTATGATCTGCTTTATTTTTGGAAGAGTGGAAACATAAGACCAGAAAGATGCCAGCACAGCATTTTCATGGATCGCTTCGCTGTCCTCGGCTACACTTGTATCCTCATACTTGTCCATTGCCTCATCGAATGACAGGAAAGAGGGGTATTCTCCGGTGGAAAGCTGGCTGATGTATCTTGAATGATCCTTTTCCGCCTTGTCTGCCTTGAACTGCTCATAGCTGCACTCAAGCAGCGAATCTCCGAAGGATATGTAATATCTTCCCTCAGTATCTATTACCTCTGCTATGAACTGTTCCTCTGTGACCTCTGTGTACTTTTCCTTGCTCATGGGCTTGCTGTAAATATAATATCTTATCATTTTTTGACCTCCGTTTTTGAATTTTCATTGTTGTGGTTTGAAAAGACAAAACGAAGATCATGGGTATTTAGCTGTCAGGCACAGCCACTTTGCTTGTAAAAACATAATGTGTCCTTTCTGAGGACACAAAAAAGAGGCTGCACACAAACCTGTACACAGCCTCTGATTGCCGAAAAATGGCGCACTAAAGAAAGGGTACAAGTCATAGCGGTTTTTCAGATTTCCTGAAAACCTCTATTTTGTATCCTCGGCCTTAATGCATATCGGCTTTGAATTACTTTATATTTTGATTATATCTGATTTTTTCTCTTGAAAAAATTTTCAGACAGTTGTTTTTATGAAATAAAAAAGGACGCCGACAAGATATACTCCTACGGTGTGTAGGAATATATCCTGCCGACGTCCTCCTGCGAGATCTCGGTCAAGCGGTCTTAAGCCGCTGCCTCAAGCGATAACGGGTACAGCCCATCGGTACAGCTTGCGCCGAAATCATGGACTTGATTGGGCTCTGTTTCAGTCCGGCCATGCACTAAGCAAGCTGCAGTTACTTTTGATATTCTGTTTTTTATCTTACGCCTGACAGCGTTCAGGCTTCCTTATTTCTATAATATTGGTGCCGCGCTTCTTTTTGTATTTAGTCATGGCGGCTCCGCATTCACAGCACCTTTTCCGAGCTTTGCCCTGACTGTCAGGGTAGGCGATTATGAGCGCAGCGCAGTTAGGGCAGAACCATCTCTGTGCGTCAATGTTATATCCGGCGGTTTTGTAATCATCATATTCATGCATTTAAGATCCCTTTCCTGTAATAAATTTTTACACTATATTCTTTAGTACCTTTACGGCGATGCCCTGTATCCGGAGTTCAGACGGTTCAACATAGATATCTTCCATAAGCTCGTTCTCCGGATGAAGCCTTATCATCCTTGTTTCATCATCGGGATAGTATCTTTTGAGGGTAGCTTCATCTTCACCTACAAGAGCGACGATCACCTGACCGGCTTCTGCATGATCCTGATATCTGACAAAGACAAGGTCACCCTCGTCGATGCCGATACCTGTCATAGAGTCACCTTTTGTCCTCAGAAGGTAGTAATCACCGTGTCCGAACCATGAAGCGGGCAGCCGTACATATTCCTCAACATTCTGCTCGGCGTATACCGGAGCTCCGCAGGCAATGGTACCCAGCACAGGTGCTTCAAGAGTTTTGTCATTTTTCTTCTGCTGCTTGTGGGTAATGATGTTTCTTGTACCGTCAAAATCGATCATGCCTTCATCTCTCATATATGACAGATAGCGGGAAACATTTGCAAGTGACATACCCGTTCCGGCTGCGATCTCACGTCTGGAGGGTGAGCGGTCATTGCTTTCGATGTAGTCATCGATAAAATCTTCGAGGAGCTTATAATACTCGGAATTCTTTGTGCGCATAAAGATCATCCTTTGTCTATTGTAACGTTTGTTCCGCTTGCATATATATTATATCAGAATCAAATGCGGTTGTCAATCGGTTTTAGCAGCTTTTTTCGTCAAAGTGCCTTGCTGTCGCATTCTGCTGACAGTTGAATTATCTGTGAATTAAGTCCTAAATATGCATCGTATGAAAAAGATAGGAATTTCGATAACTTTTTAAACTTGTGTACAGAATATGAGACATAAAACCAAGCTACCAACTGTCGCATTACGCTGACAGTTAGCGTTTGACATTTTAAGCGGTTTGTGATATACTTAATATATCTATATCCATTCGGAGGTGCGCTATGGCTCGTGAAAACAATCAGAAGATAAAGCTTTTGTGCTTGCTGGAGCTGCTGAAGCAGGAAACGGACGAGGAACACCCTATGACTACTGCAGAGATATGCAGCCGGCTCGAAAAGCTGAATATTCCTTGTGATCGTCGGACTTTATCCAAAGACATAGCTATCCTCAATGAATTTGGTTTTGAGGTAATGTCTGATGTTGCCGGTCACGGAAAGGTGTATTATATCGAGGACAGGAGTTTCAGCATACCGGAACTGAAAATAATAGTAGATGCTATTCAGGCGGCTTCTTTTATATCTCCGAGAAAGACAGATGATCTGATTGGGCGAATTGCGGCTCTCGGCGGTACTCACCGTGCGGAGCTGCTGAAGGGCAATATGGTGTGCTTCAATACCCGCAAGCACACCAATGAGTATATTTATTATAGCGTGGGATATCTTGAGGAGGCTATTCGCACCAAGAGGAAGGTTTCTTTCCTGTACTTTGATCTTGACGAGAACGGCAGCAAGATCTACCGCAAGGGCAAGGAACGTTACATCGTTGACCCTATGGCACTGGTCTATAACGAGGATAACTACTATCTGATGTGCTATTCAGAGAAATACGATGATGTCAACAATTACCGAGTAGACCGAATGGACAACGTTGACATCGTTGACGAGCCGGTCTGCGACAAGGCTATCCTTGATCCTGCTGACGTTTCCGGCTACACGGAGCAGGTGTTTAAAATGTACAGCGGTTCAGCAGAGAATGTCGTTCTTGAGTTTGACAGAGAGCTGCTTGGCGTAATCTATGACAAGTTTGGCGAAAGCACGAAGATCTCCAGTGTCGGCGAGAACACCTGCATTGCGGCTGTGACCGTGCAGGTCAGCCCACCGTTCTGGGGGTGGATGTTCCAATTTGTCGGGAAAATGAGGATACTGTCGCCTGACAGCCTTGCTGATGCTTATGTGCAGCGTTGCCAGGATGCGATGGGGAAGGCAGGAAGATAGACACGATTGCGGTGTGCGTTTAAACGGCGGGTTAGCGACGACATACCGTGGCGGCATAAAAAGACAAGGCCATGAGCGTGATGCTCATGGCCTTGCTTGAATTTTAATTGCCCTCATTTCCTTCTGATTGCTGTATTCGTATGAATTCAGGATTTATCTTTGCATTTGTATAAATCAGATAATCTTCTGCGGGGCTGCTTGTAATAATAGATTCATTGATTACTCCGGTAATTTTTCCGCTTTCAGCATCTCTTAGTGCTGTCTTGTATAGTTCAGCTTTAAGATCAATCTTATAGTTTGCATATTCTCTAAAGCTGCCTCCTGACTTTGCATTGAATGAGATGTCGATATCAAAAAGCTTACCTGATGGAGCACACTGTTCAACATCAAGATAAACTGTTACTGTTGACCCTGTTGCTTCAGCAGTTACTTCAGCATTATTTGATTTAAATGTAATATTGCCGTTAATGTAATTTTGCATATTAGCTATTGCTTCATAATCTGCATCAGGAACGGGGTTTCCTTCTGAATCAGTTTTCTTCTCCAGCTTAAATGTTAATTTGAGAACTTTAGCTTCGCTTATATCCTCGTCAGAAACTGACTGAACATTATAGAAAGCCTCTGTATAGACTGGCATATCGGTACGAGCTGTTGGTTCACAATTATCTGCAGAAAGACCGTTTACACCGAGAGTAGTCTGGTTTTTGCTGTTATAACCAATCGTATCGTAGATCGTGTCGATTTCATCAGCATTCGGGTTGTACTTCAATGTAGCAGTTTTTACAGTCTCAATGTAGTAGTTGTGTCTGTCAAGTGGATACGGGGATGTCATACTGGTGTTAACAAGATTACTGGTTTCATAAGCAATATTAGATGCGGCTCTGACATTTACTCCGTATTCTTCTCCTGTGCTTCGTTTAGGGAATTCGTTTTGGAGTTCATCCTGATCGAAATTCATAACTATTTCAGAACTAATTGTAAAACTGCCGGTCGATGTCAAATAACCAATAAGAGTTGCCGAATCATCTTCTGAGGTTGTCTGAACATTCAAATAGTTTGCTTCAAGATTCAAATCAACATTTTCACATGAGCTTGCCGTTCCTCCGTTGATCTTATATGTTGCTGTTACATTTGAAGCTCTTAGCGCATTAATGTCACTCTCAATCCCTTTTTCACTTGTGCGTATCAGTGTGATATAATACGAGTGGAAGAATTCATCGCCGTTCAGATAAAGAATTGCTGTGGAATTTTTAGGCGTTACAACTGTTGTAAGGTTAGCAGTAATAATATGATTTGTCGTTGTGATCTGCTGTACATCCGGAGCAACTTCCATTGAACCAGTCTGATTAAACAGATCTGCAATCAGTACCTGGAATTGATTCTGCTGTGTTAATCCCGCTGTTTTAGGAGATGAATTAGAACCTGCAATATCTGTGATTTGTAACCTTGTTGAAGGTATTTTGATCTTATAGTAGTATACATCTGTCGCAGTAACTACCGCTGTGTCGGGAACCTTAATGCTAATATAATAATCCTCATACACAGATGTACTAATATCCAGATCGGCATTTCCGTTTTTAGCGTTTCTGAACTCATAGTATTGTTTTACACCATTTTCAATAGTGTAAACATCATAGTCAAAATCCTCGGTTTCACGTTGCAAATCTGTAGGTGTAAGTCTCTGATACCTGCCCGTGCCAGAAGTGTTTTCCGTGTAAACAATGCTTGATGCGATAACATCATTTATTGTCGGTACACTGAAAGCTACATTGTTTGCATCATTTCCGTCGTAATCCTCCGCCTTAAACGCTGTAAGAGGAACGCCCCAGCAGTTTTTGGTGGTTCCTTCGGTTTCACTATCTGTAATAGTATAGTGTGTAAGATTAGAAGAATTGACGGTTGTATAGTATGCTTGATCTGAATTTCCGTTCGGGTCAACCAATATCATATAGGTTCCGTCCGGCAAACGATTTTTATCAGTACCGTTTGTTACAGTTTCAAAGTTAATGGTTTTATTGTAGTTCCATTTAACATTTCCAGCGTACAGGAGAGCCCGGATATCGGTAGCACTGTATTCATAACGGATATACTGTGTTACCCAAGTATTAAGGGTGTCAGCGTGCTGACGTTTTATAGGCTTAGTAATACTAGGATCAGCTTCCTCTGCGACACATTCATTAATAAGACTCCAATACTGGTTTGTGCCAGGGTTCGGTACAGAATACGCTCCGGTCTTTGCAGAGGTATAGAACTTCACAGCCATTTCTCTGACAGTATATACTGGAACATACAGATGGTAAGCTATCAAACCGTCACTTGTACTTGTTTTAGGATGCATTGGATCCATGAACTGAACATCAAGCAGCGTAAAGGTGCCTTCCAGTGAATCAGCATAATCATTATTGAGCTGGAATTTACCATTATTATTTGTTATGCCGTGGTTAGTTGCCTCAGTGTCAATACTGAAGCTACCATCATCATATTTGCAAGTTTGGATATCTACATTAAAATATCCGTCAGTGCTGCCTTCCGAATATGGTGTTGTTGTGTTAGTGACAAGCTGGATATAGCGGTTTATGAGGTCTGTTGTTTCGTCCTCGTTAGCTGTTGCTATTACAAGAACTGCAAAATTATCAAAGCCCGCTGTTGCAAGATCTTCCGCACTCATCCCGCGCTCAATAGCAAAGGTTGAGATACGATCACCCTCGTCAGACGTTGAGCGATTCATGTAGTAATTAATTTTACGGCCTGAAACAGCAATATCCTGATTAGCTGCATTGAATGTTGTATAATACTGTTTTGTAGTACCGTGGGTAGCCATTTCTGAATAGATCTTTGCTGCCATAGTATTTTTGCCTGTGCCGGTAAAGCCCGTAACAGTTGAACCGTAAAGCACAGCACCGTCGCCTGAGATGATCTCATCTGAGCCAAGGTCAGATTGCGGATTTACATTGACATATGGGTACTTGGGCATTGCGACATTGGAGCTCTCACTTGCATTAAAAGTTGAGTAACCTGCGTTGCTTGAAGTCATGCTTCCACAGGCACCTTCGTAGTCGGCGAAGACAAAGGAGGCATTAGAGAAGTTTGCCCTGTTACCAACGTTCTGAGCAAAGCCGTTGCCGTAGATACCAACGCCCGTGAACTGGATTGATGTAGTTGAATCACTCGTGTCCACCCATCCTATCCAAGCGCCCATAGAACTGCTTGTACTTGTAACATTGTCGAGTTTAATGTTATATCCAAGGACCTTGTTACTATTATGTTTATTTATTTTTCCCAAAGCACCTCCGCCAAATTTGCCGTTGACGGCAATTTGACAGTTCTCTACAGAACTATTATAGATATAGCACACAACGCTGTTATTCGCATATTTCCCTGTTGCTTCTGTATACGCATCTGCATACCCGATAAATCCGCCTGCTGCCGTATTATTTCCTAATGTCGAGATAGTATAGTTTGAAACAATTGTATCTGCGATCTCAACATTTGCAGAACCTTCTGCAGCAACCGAAACAATATAAGCATCTCCGATGAGACCGCCTGCGTAGTTTGTCGCAGTGATCGTGTTATTGGTTGTGCTGTTTCCTGTCACTCTGCAATTGGTTACCTTGATACTGTAGGGAGACCAGGAATTGTTATGCGCACCGCCGTAAATACCGCCTGCATATTCAGCTGCGGCAAAGTTTATTTTGTTTATCTCACAATTAGAGAAAATAGCGTTGCACGATTCATATTTTGCTTCAGCCGGCTGCATGGAACCTACGATTCCACCAACCATACTTACTGCTGAACCGCCAATCGTTACTTCACATCCTTCGGCAGCATCCACGTGCATATCATAGGCTTCACAGCCGTTTCCTGCATAACCTACAAGGCCGCCTGCGCCTGCTCTGTCGCTGTTTACACACGAGACAGAGCTCAGTTCTACAGTGGAGTATTCCCCTGTCTGACAGTTGTCTCCATATTCGGTACCATAGATTTTAACGCCGCCCTCTTTTACTTTTCCAACAAATCCGCCAAGGGCATCACGGTATTTTTCTTTATCATCAGTCGCAGCAAGATCAAGTTTCAATCCGGTTGCACTGCAGCGGTCAATAATGATATAGATCTGTGTCGATTTATTACCGGAATGTCCAAGTAGTCCTCCGATATACGACGAACCGCGAACAGAAAAGTTGTTAAGCGCTATTCTGCTAAAATTAACACGGGTCCCGTTAATAGAAGAACCTACGACGCCACCGACAGAGTGCCACATATAACTATTGTTAGCACCTGTTTGCTCTTGTGAAGATGCAGAATAGGTATTACTGAATATAGCAGTATTGATAGAGCCTGAAAGATTGAAATTATCCAGCTTGCTGTTGGCATCCTTCATTACGATGCTGTCAAACATGCCTATACCGTTAAATGCAGTATTAGTATTAACACTGTAATCTGCCAAACCGCTTTGAACAGCCTGTGTAGCATTGCTACTATTATGAAGCTTGCTGAAATAGTTATCCGTAACGTATCTGTTCAGATAAATATCCTCATCAATGGTGATGTTATTTCCATTGAATATATCTACTTTCATGCAGTATCTGTTATTCAGTCTGCTTGCATAATCTGTATTCTGCATTGAAGAAACACTGCTGTCGTCATAATAGCCTACGGTACCAAGTCCTCTAAAGCTGTCGGGAAGCTGATAGGTTCCGCTCCCAGTTAGATTTATGTCATAATAGCCCAATGTGCTTGTTACACAGCGGGCGGGGTAATTGTGAGTGGTGGTATATTCTACAATTTCAACATCATATTCTTCTTCGTGATGTACTACACGTGGTACCTGAGTTATTGTTTCAGTTACTTCATATAACTCAAATTTCGCTCCATCATCACTACTTTTATATCCAGAAAAATAGGTTTTCCCACCATCATAATATACTTTTCTTTCATTCCAATCAAATAGCCATTTATTCGATTCATTTGACACAGTAAAATAACAAGGATTATCACTAATCTCAAGGTTACCTCTATTGATATTAGAGCTAGCAGGCGAAACCACATTTGAAATCGCTAAATATTTCCTTTGATTATTGTCATCGAGATAATAAATACAATATTTACCATCATTATTTGATTCAAAGTAAAACTCTGTTGCGTTCTTCATCTTATTCTCATCTGCCGTAAGAACACCAATTGCGTTATAGTCATAAGTACTCTTTAGAACACAGTTTCTATAATTTACATTTGTCTGTCCAGCACCAGGCCGTATTTCTATGTTAGTCAAATACTCTGCATCAGTAGTTCGCGTTCCTTTTAATACAAACTTTGTGTTACTAGGTATAGTCGTTCCTTCAAACTTTGTCTTTGTATAATGTATTATCTCATCATATACGGTTTCGTCCCACTCTCTTGTCCTTGTTTCTGTTCTACTTGTAGTACCTGTAGTAGTTCCACCCACCGTATAATGCTTTATAATATAGGGAATAGGCGCATTGCCTTCTGCGTTGTTTGCTGTATCATATGCAGCAATTTTCTGATAATCCGTTATGTTTCTCTCATCAACTTCTGTGGTTTCGGGATCATCATCAGTTAATGCAGTATCTGTTCCAACATCACTGTATTCCGCATTATGACTCATGCCGTATACCGCAGTAGTAGTTGATCCGTAGGATAAAGAATTGTTGTAAGCCCCAAGTGCTTTATCAGTTGCCGTACCAGCCGTTGACTGCGTGATAAGTGACAGGATGAACATAGCCTGAGAGTTTGGTACGTTGATAATGCCGTCGGCAGAAGTGCTTTCAGGCGGTGTCACATCAAGCATAAGTGCATTTTTTTCTGCATCAGTAAGTTCATTCCACTGTTCAGCCGTTTTGCCGTAATAAGGGTCAATATCCGCAATGGAATAATGCTTTGTGCCGTTTTTCAGAGTATGCTGGTTGCCGCTTCTGCCGGAAGTCCTGCTCTCATCGTGATACTTGCCGTCTTCGGTCACAGAAAACTGCTTCACCGCCGCGCCCGAGGCGTTCTTGGCGTTGCCGCCGGTCTCGTTGACAGCATATCCATTAATAACGCGCCCGACTATTGGGTTGACATAGATGGCTGCCTTGGCCTTAGTATCGTTGGCTGCAAGGTTGTTGTCACTGTGCAGTACTTCGTCTGTGTCTTTATAATAGACTTTTAGACCAGTGCTTGCAAGAGTGGTTTTTCTTGCATCCATGTTCTTGAAAATCAGTCCGCCAAACACTACTACGCCTACATATCCGCCGACAGGCACAATTGTACCACTTGCGCCCGACAGGGTTACGGTCTTGCTGCCGAAGGTAACATAGGTATTGTCGATGATATTGTCGCCGCCCATGATCTCCCCGATAACGCCACCGTAAAACTTGCAGACGTTTGACTCCGGTTCGTTATTATCATATGCATAATCAAAATATGCATCTGCTTGTGTGTTGTATTTTTGTACACGAGTGATATCGGAATTGACAACGATATTAAGATCCTTAACAACACAGCCATTGGAAACATTTATAAATGGATTATTTCCACTGACCGTAATGGTAGGATAGCTGGTAGTCGTTACTCCTTCGACAGTGGTCGTAGTGGGTTTTCCGACAATTACACCACGGAAGGCTGTAGCTGCTGTTGCTCCGCCAAGGCCTGCAAAATTATCACTGCTGTCAATAGGTATATTTGTTGTAACCTTGTAATATGCGCTTGCAAGATAGCTTTGAACCTGGATATTTGTCCAAGCTGCTGCAGTCGTGGACGGCTTGTCAAATCCGTTGCTGCTTGTAGAAATAGTATAGGTCCCGTGATAATCATTGCCGGACTTATCGGTACACCAACGGTCACCGTTTGTCATAGATACAGGAACAGTTAAAGGCAGATTAACTTTACCGAGTGTTGAAGCATATGTGTTGTCCTGCAGGAAAGCGGCTACATTTATCAATTGTGATTTTTCAGAAATAATATATGGGTCATTATAGGTCCCGCAGCCTTCGGTAAGTCCCTTTGCAACAACGTTGACCTTTAGGTCTCTGAAATAGAGAGCGTTCGGGTCAATAGCAGTATAATGTGTGGCAACATAAGGTCTGAAACCAGAGAAATCATATGTGCCGCCAGTCTGCTCAGTAGGATTGGTGTAGGTATCGGAGCCAAAGTATTTATCTTCCTGACCGGGATATTCACATCCGGTTGTCATAGATACTTCTGCGCCGTAGGTCACCTTTCTGCCTTCTGTCCAGTCGTGTGCAACCGTATAGTTATAGATAAGCTGTGCATTCTGATCGGTCTTGATAGATGAAAGCAGAGTTGATGTCGAGAAGATGGAATTGTAGGTATTATAAGCTGTGTCAAGAGCAGAAATCTGTGCCGAAGTACCTGTTATGCTGTTTGAAATTCTGCCGTCGAGCTTAATATATTTGAAATCCATGTTAAGTCCGGGACCCTCGGCCTTACCGATAAGACTGTTTGCAACGGTAGTTGTTACAGTTCCGGAATATGCATATCCGCTGCCAGTGCTGACATTATGCAATGTGAGAGTTGGTATACCAACTATAGCGTCTGCTCTCTTGATATTGTTTATGAGCAGATAAGCCTCTGTAAATGATCCGCTTCCGAAAGCTACGTTCCCTGTAGATTTCGGCGTAATTCCGTTAAGCGAAATCGAGCCTGAACTACTGTTAAAGCTACCGCGCATTGTGTCACTGATGAGTACGCCCTTGTAGTTTCCGACCTCAAGGAATGTTCCGCTTAAGGACAGAGCTCCGCTGACCGTCAGCGAAGTGTCCGCCGACGAGTCGATAAACAGACCTGAATGCATGAGATAATGCTGATTCCTGTTGTCAGTAGTAGTTTCTCCGCTTGTGACCACAGTTGCGCCTGGATCACGGATATAGCTGTCATTCTTATTGTATGTTGCATTGTAAATTGTTTCGGCAGAAGTATAGATTCCGCTGTAATCAAATGTCAATGCAAGATCTCCGATGGTATATCCATCAGCCTTAGCGAGAGGATAGAAGGACAGACCTGTCAGGTCTGCTGTGCCACTAATGTTATCATCTGCAATAGTAGTTACAAACTCGCTTTTGAGATTTGTCGGTGCATATTTCTTTACGCTCCAAAGAGTAAGATTTTCGCCACCGTCTGTGTTGCCCATAACATCAAGATTATAATAGTATCTTGTTGTAGAATTGGCAAATTTGCTCGTTTGTGAGCAAGTGATACCTGTCAGCTGATTCTGATATGTGCCTGTTCCGACCGTAGTGGTTTCTCCGACTGTACGTGTAGAGATACGGCTGTTTGTCGTTCCTGTTCTTGCGGCATTCATATTTATTGATACCACACCGACACCGTCACCGCCTGCGATAACTGCATCGGCACTTGCAGCTGAATATGCCGCAAGCTCATCAAACTTTGCAAGCGAAGGAAGCGTAGCTGCCGTCAGTGTGTAGCCTGAATTCAGCACATTTAGATACAGACCGTCATCGCCCTTGAATGCATTGTTCACAAGCATACCAACAGATGTTCCGCCGCCGTTTGACATAGTTATATTAGTTACGGTCAGCTTATCTACATTCCATCTGCCTGTCGCTTCATAGCACATAACGCCAATGTTTGAATTGCCGCCTACTGCACCGTTTGTCGTGTGGTTATCTATAATGCCCTTTGTAACTGTCAAGCCATTGATGTTTACAGTTGAATTGAGCCATGAATATCCGAGGAAACCTCCGCCATTTGTGGTAGCAGCATTTCCGATAGTAGGTGTTTTGGTTGCTTCATTAACAGTAACATCGTCGAAAATAAGATTATTGATATTAACGATCCTACTCCCGTAGCTGTCGGCATTAGTTATATGACCGATCAGACCGCCGCAGTCACTGTTTGCACCGACTGTGGTAACGCCCGATACATCAGCTGACATACCAACTGTAAGCTTGTTATTATTATCATTCGCTGTGCCAACTGTAATATTGAATGTTTCGGCTGTAACTTTTCCGATAGCTCCGCCGTAAACAGACCAGCCTTGATGGTAACCGGTATGGTTAATAGTTGCACCTATTGAGCTGACACCATTTATTGTAATACTATTAGTTCCGTCAGTACCAACAAGGCCGATGAGTCCACCGATGTTTTTTCCTGCGGTTTCTGTTCCGGATATACTTGCGCCTTCATAATAGTTTATTGTTTCGTTAGCAGTGATCTTGGTCAGAGTGACATTACCGCCGTTGCAAGCCGCAATGCCGCCGATATTCATTCCGTCAACGCAGTTGCGGACATTGATATATCCTTCATGACTAAGTGTGAGATTTTTCACTGTACCACCGAGAACGGAGAATAAACCGTTGTACTGGTGACGGTAGATCTGACCAATACCCTCTCCGGAGGAGTCTGAATTGATACCATTGCCATATTTCTCGCCAATTGCAAGGGTTATAGCATTGTCATCTCCGTCGAAGATTCCTGTATAGCAGCCTATCGTTGAAAGTTCGCCGCCGTCACGCATAAAACCGGTGATTCCGGTTCTGGCAAAGGAAAGATCAGCGCTCAGAGACAAGTTAGTGCTGTACATAGCAGTCCTTGTGCTCGGCATGATCAGACAGCCACAGCTGTCAAGCTGCATATTAAGCGCAGTCTTCACCAGATCAGTTTGAGTTGAGATCGCAGCTACATCGTTGCTGACAGTAACTTCGCTGACAGTTACGGTATGAGCAGTGGTATTCAGTGTCAGAATCGCATTTGGGTCAAGTGTCTCAGTATCTGTTTCGATGCCTGATAACCTTACTACCTCGCCCCATGTTCCAAGATCGTCTGCGATTGCGTTGGTCGAGCGACTGTAAGTCCAGCCGCCCGGAGTATAAACAAGAACGTTGTCATTAACTCCTACCAGCTGACCATTTGTCGCTGTACTGGATGCTGTTCCAGCGGGCTTGGCACTTGTCATATCGGTAGTTCCGGTAAGGCGCAGTACGCCCTTATTGAATTTTCCAACTATTCCGCCACCATAATAACCGTTGGCACTCAACGTAAAATCACCAAGGTCAACAAAAACACCGTTTTCGCTGCTGGTCGTACCTATAACACCGCCGAAGAAATCGGCTGCTTCACGCTTTTCCATACCAGTCGCAGTAACTTCTACATTGCTGACCTGAACATATGCAGCACTGTCAACAATACCGATCACGCCGCCAAATGAAGTGAACGATGCATTTGCAGTCGGGTTGACATTAAGATTCTGAAGCAAAATGGTATCAGTCAAGCTGTTTGCAGTCAGCTTACCAATAACGCCGCCGAAATACCCGGCTTTACCAGTGCTTGTTGTTGAATATGAATATGATTTTGTTGTATTGCTGCTGGTAAGAGTAAGCCCACCAGTAGTTTCAAGTACGCCGAAAAGACCGCCACAGTATTTGCCTGAAACAGTCGCAGTTGTATTATAATCATTCAAATCTATAGAAGCTACCGAGCTGAATCCATATTTTCCGTAAAATCCGCCAACGCCATTGTTTCCAGTAACAGAGCCGCCGATTTCAAGCGTTGAAAGATCTCTGTTTGCATTTCCCTCTGCAGTTGCTTTAAGCTGAACTAAAGCAGAAGAATCCATACTGCCGACAAGCCCTCCGGCATAGCCCTTGTCATTTGCTTCTGCACCGTTTGCTGTAACTGCTGATGATATCGAATTTACATCAGAGATGATATTAAGCGTTGCCCCTGAAGCCATAGTGCCGATAAATGTACCGGCATTACCGTTTGACGAGGTAGTGCTGTGAGATATAGCATTTGATGAAATGTACTTGACCGTAAATACAGAATTACTGCCCATTGAACCGCAGAAAAGACCAACATCGCTTACAGAATCAGTTTCTGCATCATATGCTGCCTTTGATTCAATACTTTTGCCCGTGTTATTGGTGAATGTCAGGTCAACAAGGGCACCGTTTCTAATCTCTCCTATAGCGCCGGAAAATGTGCTGCTGCCTATAACCTGAACCTTCCAGCCTTTGGCAACAGTTACATCGGAATGATGAACGACATGATCGGCAAGAACAGGCGCACTCGTATCGGCAGCAACATCCTGAGTTCTATTGATTATCAGAGTGAATGAAGTTGATCCACCTGAGCCAACGATCGTAGCTTTGTCAGATAGGTATGAGAAAAAAGCCCTGTTTGTAGTTATCGAAAGGCTTGTTGAATCGGCGAAGGTCACTGTTCCTTCAAAAGGGTATGCACTGGAGCCAAGTCCGGGAAAATCCCCGGAAAGGACTGCGTTATTTAATGCTATACTGATAGAATCACTCTTATGATCATTGGCAAAATCTGTATCAGTTGCATACCAATGACAGTATGAAACAAATTCGTCTGCACTTTGAAAGTTATAATTGTGCTTATCAGTCCATACGGACTCATCTGTATATGCAGAGGCAGTTATAACAGTAGGCATACTTAATAATTCCGACACTCCTGAAAGTGGCAGAGAATTTGTCAGAAGCGCAACAGAAAAAGCAACGCTTATTATCCTTTGTTTTATTTTTCTGTTTCTATTATTATGCATATTATCACCACACTATGGATCTGGTTTAGAGGACAAGGTAATAGCTTTGTTTGATTTAGCTTCCGCTGCCTGCGGATTTTGTAAATTCACAGGCAACATACGATGAAGGTGATATCAGCGGGTCGTTTTCATTCACCTTATACAGCTGTAATTCATATCTGCTCCGGTTTGTTGAGTTGACAGGAATAGTTATCCTTTTCCAGCCGACATATCTTGCTCCGTATGTTGAAGCTTTATCACTGGTTTGTGTTGTATCGGATGCTGAAATAGTATCCGGAGTTTTTCCTTCTTCTGTCAGGAAGAATTTGTTCACTTCAACATGGTTGGGGTCCCAAAGGATATCTATCGAACCTACACCGCTTCCTGAAACTATATAGTTGTAGAAATCATAATCAATATTTATAGTCACATCATCGACAACAGTAGTCAGACTTTCCTGAATGGTTCCGTTCCATGATGCTTCAGCATCCTTGCCTTTAGCTGCAAAAAGCCTTGATTTTAGTTCGCTAAGAGTGCCTCCCGCAGTAGGACTAGCTTTTACGAATATAAAAAATTTCGAGTCCTGTTCATTTAAGTCGGCAGGGTCTATTTTTACAGTATAGGTATCTGTTTTTGAATCACCAGTTGCCAGAGTGTCAGAATCAAAAGTGTATTTATATCCATTGCTTGAAGTGAACTTGTGGTCAACAGGAGAAGCTACAACTCCGTCAGTATCATCTTCAGTCTTGGAAATTGAGTATAAGGCAATTTTATTCATATATCCGTTATATGTTTCCTGAGATATTTCATTGTTAGCCAGAGCCGTTGCAAGGCTTGCTACAAAATCCCCCGCTTTCTCATATGATCCATCATCTTTTTTGACCATAAGTTCTGCCTCAAATGTATAGGTTATGGGAGATGTACAGTAGTCACTCGGATAATTCTGATCATAATTACAAACCGTTACTGAAAATTTATCTGAAATGAGTCTATAGCTTGCCCATTCTGTTTTCATGCAGTTTGATGAAAACGGAGCTCCTGGTGATGTGGTAGTGGAAACTACTCTTTTAACTGATGATACTTCGGTGTATGCAGCATAGGCCACAAATAATGAGCTAATGAGCAGTATCGAGACCAGCCACACCCGTATCCAGTTCTTTTTTAGTTGTTCTAAGAGCTTTTTCATGTTTCCTCACCACCAGTTATCGACCGACTTATTTAGCCCAGATGTCTGTATGCTGTAATATATATCATATCGGTCTCTTTATTGTTTTGCGCTGTGTTCCATTTTTCAAATGCTGAATTGTCGGTTCCAGAGCCTTCATCCCAACCAAGTTCCAGTATGAAATAATCATAATCTCCGACACCGTCGGGATGCGTTATATAATTATTGCCTGTTGTCTGTAAATACATTGGTACGGCGTACAGCTCGGGATCGTCGGTACCTTTGTATGTTTTATCATAATAGTCATCGTCATTTACTGCCAAGTATCTGCCATAGGCCCCGTCATCTTGATTTAGAGGAGTCAGGGTGATGGCTGAATCTTTTATCTGATAATAAGTTTTCTTTGTAGTGTCTCCCCTCGGATGGTATAAAGTTAGTGCCGTAGCCGAACTCGAGGGTTCCTTGATCCGAGAGTTTATTTCATCAGCAGTCAATCCGGCAACATCAATTTCTGTTGCTCTGTATATGGTATAAGTAAACGGGATATTGGTTGTATGAGCAAGCTGTAAATCATAGTGTGCGTTGTAGCTTCCGGGCATTACACTAAAGACAAACCTTTGAGGAGTTCCGCTTGATATTGCCTCAATATCTATATCCTGCATTTCAAAATTAACAATTGGATCTGCCTCGTCCGCTTTGATAGCTCTGCCTGAACGGATTATGATATCTCCCGGCTCTTGAATCTTCGTTAGTGTTTCCAGATTCTTATTGCTTGCAAACCACGCATATACAGGAAGTGCGATAAGAAATGCAATCGTCAGCAATGATGCTGCAGTAAATTCAGCCTTTTGCCTTCGTGAGAGTTTTTTGAATTTTTCGAGTATCTTCACTATGATCACTCTCCTTCGGACGATTCCTCCGTAGTCATTTTCAGCCTAATGTAGTTTACATTTTTGCCGATAGCATTGTCGGCGCTGTCATATTTTTCTCCGTAGGTGTCATATCCTGTTGCCAGTGTACTCTCTGTAAGAGTAACCCCTTCAACAGCGGTATAGCTGTGAAAGTAGTAGTTTGGGTAAGTCGCAATATTGGTAACTACAGCTGTGCGGTCGGCACCGCTGATAAACGGTTCGATATTAACATTTGAATTAATTCTTGCATCCACAAGTGTACTAAGTGTTTCCGGCCATACCCAATATATTGTAACAGGAGTGTCTTGTGTAGCTTTTGTATATGTTTGATCAGGTAATGTTTTTTTTAAGTCAGCACCTGATACGATAGGTTTTGAATAAGTGTAACCTATCACTTCTTCTGTTTCAGGGTCTGTTATATCAACTCTGTCAGCAAACAGAAAAATGTGTCCTGCAAGATATCTTTGATATTCAGCATCAACAGGTGTCATCGTTATTGTTGTTTCATCGGTTTCTTCGTCGGTTGTTTCCGTACAGCTATATCCTACAATTTCAAATGTCAGATCAAGATTTATAGATGTATCACGGGGTTTAACATAAAAAGATATTTGCCCGTAATGACCCGGTTTGATGCCTTTGTCTGTACTACTGTTATTGTTATTCATTTTATCAGTAGATGTCATTGCCCACACCATAGTATCGCTGCTCATTACTTCATCATGGTAATCTTGATAAATGTTATTACCACCACTTAATGGCTCGATAACGTATGGTAAAGTAGAGACATTAACATTGCCTCCATTAGCACTCGTCTCCTTATTCATCGAGAACCATCCAATCGTCACAAACACCAGCACGATGACCGTCATCGCAAGCATTGCGCCCAGCTTTATCAGCCTCGCCTTGCGCTTCTTCGCATTTTCGGCCAGTACCTCCTGCCTTGCCGCTGCTTCCAATGAAGCAGACTTTTCCGCATCTATATTGCCCTTCTCCAAAATATCCTTGCTGTTTTCCATCTGCTTCACCTCTTTCTCAACAAATCATATTT
>ERZ842401.3033-NODE-3033-length-21427-cov-4.301188_pt1 | contig 21427 bp, 20 predicted proteins | sample MGYA00521270_ERZ842401 | MGnify/ENA primary metagenome ERZ842401 (study PRJEB31892, sample SAMEA3878208) | bioreactor metagenome | biome: Moose rumen | place: Sweden | collected 2011-10 | study: EMG produced TPA metagenomics assembly of the PRJEB12797 data set...
TATTATAATAAAAAATATTCTAAAAGTTTAATTGAAAAATCTCATTGTGAAAATACAAATTTATATAGTTATTATAAAGAAATAAGTATTAAAGAAACAATATCATTTAAGAGTAGTGAACAGAAAAATAAAATAAATATAAAAAATTTTTCTCTTTTATATTTTAAAGAGTTTTCTGAAAAAGAAAAATTCCTTGTTCAAAAATATGGGAGAAAAATTGAATTATATGAAGATTTATATGATTTATTTAATTCAAAAAATACTTCTTTAGAAATTAATAAAGATGGAAAAGCTTGCTTATTAATAGGGATGAAATTATCTTCATCATATAGTTGTCTCCCAAATTCCAATTTTATATCATTATTGAATGATAATAATATTATTAAAGAATCAAATTGGAGAATTAAATTTTATGATAACGACGATAAAGAAAAAAATCAAATTGGATTTGATGGTGAATTTATTATTGGGAACGATACAAATGCTCAATTAAGTATAAGTAATGTTTTAAATTACAAATATTATCAAGATTGGGAACTTCAATTTAAATCCATTTATTTCTTTAAAAATGAAAACGACCAAAAAATATCAATAAATGATATAGATATAGAAAATAATGAAAATATAATTATAGTAGATAATATTATAAACATTGAATTTGATATAGATTTAAAAATAATATTAGGAACAAAAAAATATTATAATATAATAAATGAGTATTTTTTTATGAAAAACGAAGGTGAATGTAAATACGAATTATTTGATAAAAAATATGGAATATTTATATGTGATGTAAATTTAAATATAAATAATTTTCCTCCGTTATACTTTTATAATCATATATATAATTATACTTTTCAAATGAATTATACTGATTTGTTTTTGGATAAAAATGATAAAAAATATTTTTTAATTGTTTTCGATGAAACAAAACCTGACCTATGGACTTTTGGAACTTTATTTTTAAAAAAATATTTTTTTGTGTTTAACACTAATGATAAAACTATTGGTTTTTATGATATAGAAACAAAGGAAATAGTATTACATGAGGTTTATACAGTTAGAGGTATTTCGTTTAAGATTTTTGATGAAGCGGGAAATTTTATTGATCAGATAAACTGTATGGAAAAGGATGATTTTGACTCTATGCGTAAGTCATTAGATAATGTAAAAAGGATGATATGCAATAAATTAAAGCTGGATCTTGATGATTTAAATACGGATCAAGTTTGCCAGGTTCAACATCATAGGTAACATTATATGATAAGTCATACAGTAAAGTTTATAGAGCGTTATAACGGTTTTAAGGAGCATACAGGGATTATTCTATATACACCGGATGAAGTGTCCGCTGAAGAAGTGAGAGAGGCTATAGAGCGCGTTAGAGACAATAATAGATATACTCCTATAAGGGATATACTTGATAAGATCGTACATGATCATGATGAATGGTCATGGGAGAATATTAAATATGATATTGATATTCGTATGCCTGCTGAAATAACGAATTACAACAGAGTGAATTTTTGTAAATATAAGAGATCATCCTAAATGCGGAAGATATTGACAAAAGGAAAATAAAATGCTACAATATATTTGTAAGTAATGATAGCAAGAAAGCAGGTGTTTATGGCTCCCAAGAAAATATATATCATTGAAGATATTATACTATCTCTTGTAGCATTTGGAATTTTTTCACAGTCTTTTTTCAATATTCCTGGATGGGAAAAGCCCGTATTTCTGATAGCATTTTTCCTGATGATTATTGTGATGCTTGGGATCAGATATATAGAATTTGTTATCAGAATACTTTTCAGCGTATGTCTTACAGTGGTGATTGTTCTCATAACACCTTTATCAAAGCTTTTTATTGAAAAGCCGGCAATAGCCATCCTAATCACCTGTGCGGCGTTTTTATTGACACTTCTCCTTAATGATATTGATTTGAGAGCACTTTTTTCAAAAAAAAATGTTAAGATCCATATGGATAGAGAAGAAGAGTTCCTCTTTAGAGAGTCGGCAAAGGTAAAGAGATCAAACAATTATGGCACTTCTAATACCGCCAAGACTGACTATTCACAATACTACGAGGAAAACTACACTCGTAATTCAGATGTACATAAGGTTCAGCACAACTCCGGCATCGATGCGGATTACTTTGCCGGTTGTGTAGACAAGGATAGTGTGACTAAGAGATATCACCAACTGATGAAGATATATCATCCAGATAATCAAAATGGTGATACAGATATGTCACAGAAGCTTCAGGAAGCCTATAAAGAAGAGCTTAAAAAGTATTGATTTTATAGCCATTTTCCTTTAGGCAATAACAGCTGATAAAGGCTCATAACAGGGTATAATGGAGGCAAAAAGGTGACGAGTGAGTTACAAAAATGCTCTCAAAGCCGCATTTTACCGCAACCTTGAGCGAGGGCTATGCTCGCCCAGGGCGTGGCTTACTAATAGCTTTCATAATTGAGGAATTTTAGATATAGTGATATAATCAGGTGGAGGTCTTTTGACTTCCGCCTGTTTTTGTATTAGGGCGTATGATATGCTTTTTTGAGGGGAATCGGGAGGATGTTATGCAGTGGATCAGATTTACAATAGAGACCACCACGGAAGCCTGCGACAGTGTGTGCGGAGTCCTGTATGGGCTGGGCTATGATTCGGTGGAGATAGAGGATGGCACACCGGTACATGATCTGATCCAGGGCAGGGATTATGAGGAGCTTTACCGAAATGCCGACAAGGCGCTTTACAAGGTCAAGGGCAGCGGAAAAAATATGTATGAGCTTCACAGCGGAGAGGAGCAGGAGAATGATAAATAGGATAGCGGCATTGCTTTTATCTGCATCTCTTCTGCTTTTAACAGGCTGTCGGGAGAGTACGGACAGTTCATCTGATATAGTTACCACCTCGCAGGCTGAGGAGATACAGGCGAAGGTCGAATACCCACTGACTATCAGGGTGGGCTATTCAACGGGGGAGGACGACCCCAGAGGTGTGGCTCTTAAAAGCTTTTGTGATACTGTTACCGAAAAGACAGGCGGAGATATAGTTTTTGAGGTACACCCCTCGGGAGAGCTGGGAAGCGACTCGGAGCTCATAAACGGTATGATAGAAAAAACGGTGGATATGACAGTGTCCAGCGCAGGGAATTATGCGCTTTATGCCACAAAAATCGGCGTTTCGGCGCTGCCGTTCCTCTTTGATGATTTTCAGTCTGCCTGGGCATTTATAGACAGCGACGAGATGCATAGCATGAATGCAGAGCTTGAAAGCTACAATATGCACGTTCTGGCGTATTTTGATAACGGTTTCAGATGTGTTACCACCTCTGAAAATATCGGCGCTGTTGAAAAGGCAAGCGATATGAACGGATTGAATATCAGAACTCCCGAAAACCAGATAGTTATGGAGACCATGTCGGAGCTTGGCGCCAATCCCAGGAGCTACCCCTTTGCGGAGCTTAAACAAGCCCTTATCGACGGAGTTTTCGATGCGCAGGAGAACCCTATACCTGTAATATACAATAACGGGCTTTATGAGGTGCAGAAGTATCTTTCCGTCACAAACCACAGCTATGACGCTATGCCCCTGACTATCAGGCAGGATATCTGGGAGCAGCTGACACCCGAATATCAGCAGATAATAGCTGATGCCGCTGAACAGGCGCAGGAGCTCGACCGCACCCTGGTCAAGCAGCAGACTGAGGACTGCGTAAAAGAGCTTGAAGCAAAGGGCATGGTGGTGGTTTACCCCGATCTTGCGCCATTCAGAAGCGCTACCACAGGTGTAATGGATATGTTCAGAACGGTATACGGCGAGGAGCTTATTGATTATGTCACGAATAATTAAGGCTTAGGTGATATATCTGCTTTTGGGGCAGGATCATCTGAAAAAAGCTTGCAGAAAGACAATCATGCTTTAAGGAGACAAACATGAAAAAATACTTATTATTGATGACAGTCTGTGCTCTTATGCTGTCAGGCTGCGGAAAAATTGCAAAGAGCAGCAAAAAGGAAAGCTCGCAGAATACAAGCAGCTCTGAGGCTCAGACCGACAGCATGACTACCTCTGATGAGGACTATGAGCCTGTTGTACATGATATGCAGGCAAGGGTATCTGTAAAAAATATCAACGGAGATGATATGACTGCCAAGGTAGACAATGCCCAGGAGTTTTTTGAATTTGCAGAGTCGGTCTATGAAACTTCTCAAAAGTGTGACTTTTTAAATGACGAGCAGATACTCACCGTTCATTTTAATAACGGAAGTGACGAGTATATCTATTCCTGCTGCGATGACGGCGTTTTTGCAAGGGTGCGCAAGGGTGATCGGAAGATGAATGAGCCCATGTTCTTTAAGCCCGACAGCGAGAACTCACAAAAGCTCAGGGATATGATGCTTGCATATTCGGTGCTGGGCGTGGTATTTAAAGATGCTGAATACAGCATTGACCCTGAGCACACCGAAATTAGCAGCATAGCTGAAACAGCAGCTGCTCTGCCATCAGACTTTGACGAAACACGATATTATTATGTTGATGACAGGACAACTATATTCTGTAATATCCTTACCGAGAGCGGCGGTCTGTTTTATCTGCAAACGACTGATGAAAAGACTGATGTTCTGATAGGAGGTGACCCTTATTATCAGGAAACGGAATTTTATGAGTATTTCACCGATGAAAACGGTAAGGCATTTTACCGTCCCGAGGGTTACGATGTATTCTATACTGCTGACGGGTTCTGGGGAGACTATCAGCCTGTACCCCTTGTAAAGACCACTGAGCAGGAGGAATATCTTTATAGCTTTACCATAACCTCAGACGGCAGCGAGCTGACTGCCGAGGTATGGCAGGGGGAGGATACTACCGACTATTATCTCACCGAAAACGGTGAGATAAAGGCTATGTGGAGCTATGACGGGCTGACAGGTGCTGCGCTTATGTACAGCTACAGGACCGATGAGGTCACAAGCGGTTTTATAGACGAGATCATCGCCCATGCTGAGGAGCATATGTATCAGCCTGAGGAGGAGAAGGAAGTCCTTCCGACAAACGCCAAGGAGTGGCGTGAATATGATACGGAAAAATACGGACTTTTTGACCTCAGCGGCGGTGTGGAGATCGGACAGGAGGTCGAGCCCACAGGCGTTGTTGAGGAATGGCGAAGATATCTCAGCAGCGAGAAGGAGCCCTTTACTCTGGAATTTCGCTGGGCTGGGGCTGAAAGAAACGAGTATGAGATAGTTACCTTTGATAATGGAAATTATTATTGCCGCCACGATATGGAGCTGCACGACAAAACAGGAAGCACAGGCGGCGAGGAATGGGTAATTGACGGACGGCTGTTCCAGTCCACATATTATACTGACGAGTATGACAGCCGTGATATATTTGAGTGGCCTATGAGCGAATACTACAAGGTACCGATAGACCTGCTGTTTGAGGACGAGCAGCGAGGTGAGGAATACGCAGGCAAGTGCGAGCGTGCCTATGAGGTGACTATCGGCAATGAGCAGTATATCTGCGAGGAATGGTCGCTAATGCTGGGCAGGCTTTGGAAGGTCTACATAAAAGACGGCAGAATTGTTGCCTGGGAAGGCGATTTTTACAACCAGTCTACGGTAAACACTGTATTAAGGCTTGAAAAATCGGCAGACTACCAGCTTTTGCAGATACCTGAAAATGAGGGAATGCATATATCGAATGATTAATTAAAAGAGCGCGGGAAAGTATAGGCGGCGCTGATATAGAAGCTTTGAGCCATAGTATTTCTGATGCGTCGTCAGGAATACTATGGCGTTTTGATTTACAATGCAGCGATATTATGCTATACTTGTTACTGACATAAATCGTAATTTATAGGAGCAGACTATGAAAAAATGCCTCAATATCTTCTTTCAAATCGTGAAATGGGTTATTATCGTAATTATTTCTGTGATCGTCTTGTTTTTCATTGTCCGATTTGTCGGTCAACGTATCAACGACAGAACGCCCAAAGGCGGTATCAACGGAACCAAGTATGTCAATATAAACGGCACTGAGCAGTGGATCAATATTTACGGGCAGGACAAGGATAAACCCGTACTGCTGTATCTGCACGGCGGTCCGGGTTCGCCCACAAGCTATGAGGACTATCCTGTTCTCCGTAAGCTCAGTGATATTTATACCATATATGCCTATGCTGCGATCCGATAAATTGTCTGAAACAGTACATGAGATAACAGAAAAGGCTTCATAGATCCTTATAAACGGGTGGATTTCAATAGTTTTTCTATTAATTGTATGTAGATAAGAAGAGAGTGCAGTTTTTTGAGCTGCAGCGCATATAACAGTGTTGACTGCAATGGATTTTAGTGTTATAATATAGCTACAGCCCATGATGTTCACAGGGGCTGCGGAGCTATAGAACCATTACACCTAAAGACATTGTGTTATCACATAAAAGGAGGATAATTCGATGAATATCTATTCAGTTACAGACCCCGAATTCAGCGAGTTTGGCAAGGTGCTGGAGGGCTACGATACTAAAGAGCTTATCAGTGCTATGAACAGCATTGCTCTGCCCGAGGAGGGTGTGTCATATGAGCCCTGGATAGACAGCCTTGAAAAGTGCAGTATATTCAAGCCCCTTGCAGACAACGCTTTTGGCGGTATGCCTATAGAGCTGGGTATGTGCTGGGGTCACAACAGGTCGCTCAACTGCCTTGAATATCACAGAAACAGCGAGATAAACATTGGCAGCTGTGACTTTATACTGCTGCTGGCAAAGCAGGAGAGAATCATTGACGGATTGCTTGACACGGCTGATGTAAAGGCATTTCGTGTCCCTGCAGGGGTTGTTGTCGAGGTATATGCGACTTCGCTGCACTATGCCCCCTGCCAGACCACGGACGATGGTTTCAGGGTAGCGGTAGTTCTCCCAAGAAACACAAACACCGACATTGCCAAGCCCGAGATCAAAAACGGCGAGGACAAAATGCTTTGGGCACGAAACAAGTGGCTGCTGGCTCACGAGAATTCGGCAGAAGCGAAGCAGGGAGCTTATATCGGGCTTAAAGGGGAGAATATTACGGTTTAAAGGGTATAACATCATTCCCGTATTATTTTGGTGAATAAAATCAGAGACATATTGTTTTATGCTGTGAGAGTGAATTTTTGCTCCACAGCTTTTTCTTTTCTTCTCAGTAACAAAAATAAGGTATATATTTTTAGATGGAGTATGTTGAATGCGTGAGAAAGACTAATAAAAGTGTTGATAAAAAAGAATGAATACTGAGTATCCTGCAAAGAAGAAATCATGACAGACTAGCAAGATAGTTTTAGATAATAAGTTAAGGCACATTCTTTTTGGAGTGTGCTTTTTTATACTTGTATTGTGAGGGAAAATATGGTATAATACTGCAAAGGACATTTTTCAGCAGGGCGGTAAGGCAAGTGATACTGTATTTCAGCGGTACGGGCAACTCAAAATACATCGCTGAGGGGCTGTCATACAGGCTAGGCGATGTACTGATATCCATCAATGACAAGATCAGGAATAATGATAACGCTGTGCGTCAGTACGGTGGGCAGCTTGTCATTGTTTTTCCTGTCTATGTGGGCAGGATACCAAAGCTGGTGGAGCAGTGGATCACAGGAACGCATTTAAGATCTCAGCCTGTATATTTCATCGGGACCTGCTCTCATATCGCAGGAAATATTGAGCCTTATCTGAGGGCTCTGGCAAGAAAGAAGCACCTGAGATACATGGGCTTTTTACCGATCTTTATGCCGCAAAACCACATCTGCATTTACCCTCATGATAAGGCGGCTCTTGAACGTAGAAAGCTAAGCACTGCCGACAGAAGGACAGAATATGCACACAGCGTGATCTCACAGCAAAAGCATTTTCCGAAGTATGCCCCGACCCCATATGAGTATGTTCTGAGCGGACTCGAATATGCGCCGTTTTATAGATTTATGGTCGGAGCGAAGAAGTTCAGGGTAACAGATAAATGTGTAGGCTGCGGACTTTGCGAAATGAGCTGTTTGCTGAATAATGTGAAAATATTAAACCGCCGTCCATGCTGGGGCAACAGCTGCACCCACTGCATGGCGTGTATCGGGAGATGTCCTCAGAAAGCCATTGAATACGGCAGTATTACATTAAAACGGAAAAAATATCACTGCAAAGGCTTTGATCTCAAGAAATTTGAAAAGGGGAGTATCATTATGTTTGATAAGAAAATATTAGACAGCATAGAAGTGCTGTTCCACAGCAGTATACGCATAAGCGGCGATAAGGTGATCTATATCGACCCGTTTAAAATCAGCGGCGAGCGGCATGACGCCGACCTTATCCTGCTCACTCACGACCACTTTGACCATTTCTCAAAAGAGGACATCGCCAAGGTTATGAACGGCGATACGGTCATAGCAGCACCCGAGCTTATGGCAGATGAATGCAGGCAGATCGTTGGCGACAGGTTTATATCAGTTCTGCCTGATAAAAAATACACCGTTTGCGGAATAGAGATAGAGACGGTTCCGGCATACAACATTGTGAAGCCGTTTCACCCCAAGTCAAAAAAGTGGGTGGGATATATCATGACCATAGGCGGCACAAGGGTCTATGTGGCTGGCGATACGGATATGACTGACGAGAACAAGTGCGTGTCCTGCGATATAGCCCTTGTTCCCATCGGCGGAACGTATACGATGAACGCCAAGAAAGCCGCCGCTTTTACGAACATCATCAGACCGCACACCGTTATCCCGATACATTATGGCAGCGTTGTCGGAAAGCCCGAGGACGCTGAGGTTTTCAAGAGCGCAGTGGATAAGGATATTGAGGTAAGAGTTTTGCTTTAAGGATATGAGCAATACTATGTATGATCACCGAAGGGAGGGGAGACAATGCCCATATGGAACCCATGGCACGGCTGCAAGAAGATAAGTCCGGGCTGTGCGAATTGCTATGTATACAGACGGGACGATAGCATCGGCAAGGACGCCAGCATTGTCTCTAAAACAGGCGACTTTTCCCTTCCTCTGAAAAAGAACAGACAGGGTAAATTCAAGCTTCAGCCTGAGGACGGTGTAGTCTATGCTTGCATGACCTCCGACTTTTTTCTTGATCAGACTGACCTCTGGAGAGGAGAGTGCTGGGATATGATTCGGCTGCGTAGCGACCTGCACTTTCATATCATCACCAAGCGGATAGACAGGTTTCTTGAATGCGTTCCCGAGGACTGGGGCGAGGGCTGGGACAATGTTACAATAACCAGCACCTGTGAAGATCAGGACAGAGCTGACTACCGACTACCGCAACTTCTTGAAGCACCGATAAAACACAGGCAGATCATCTCTGAGCCGATGCTCGGGGATATCGACATTGATAAGTACCTAAAGACTGGGCTGATCGAGCACGTTACCTGCGGCGGCGAGTCAGGCGATAATGCCAGACCCTGCGATTTTAACTGGGTCAAGGAACTGAGAAGGCAGTGTATCAGAAGCGGCGTGCCCTTCACCTTCAAGCAGACCGGTGCCGTTTTCATCAAGGACGGCAGAAGATACAACATCGACCGCAGGCTGCAAATTGCACAGGCGAAAAAGTCCTGCTATAGCTATGTTCCCGGTGCAGGGATAGCTGACGGGATACAGTATTCGCTTCCTGATAGGCAGATGCTGTTTGCAAGGCTCAGTAAGTCGGATTTCAGGAACAGATTTCATCTGACCCAGAACGACAGGATGTATGTCGAGCAAAAGGGCATGGACGTTATACGTTCCCACGCCGCCGACTTCGTAGCAAAGCGCCTTTCTGCCGAGAATCCTGAAAAGGACGGAAAACAAACGCCCATGAAAGGTCATCCGATATTTTTAGCCCAGCACGCCACCGCCTGCTGCTGCCGGGGGTGCCTTGAAAAATGGCACAATATCCCCTCGGGCAAGGTGCTGAATAAGGCGGAACAGGAATACATCGTCAGCGTGCTGATGGACTGGATAGAGAAGGAAATGAGGGACACAATATGATACAGGATATTTATCCGCATAGGCTTGATAATACATACAAGGCTGATGCAGCGCCGAAGGACAGTGATAAAGTTGTGGTTTATTTTGGCGGCGATTTTCTTCTTAAAGTGAGCGACAAGAAAATAGCTCTACCGCAGGTCAGGGATATTCCAAAGGAGCTTCATGATAAGCTGTGTTATCTCTTCTCGATTGATGATAATGCGTACTTTCTACTGCCTGAAAAGGTCTCTGTAGCAAACTATGAGCGGCACAGCATTACAGATGTCAGAAAAGCTAACTTTCAACCTGAATATGAGGTCTTTGCTCTTTTTACAGCTTATCATCTTGCTGAATGGTATGCTGACAACAGGTTCTGTGGACGCTGTGGCGCTGATACTGTTCACGACACCAAAGAACGGGCGATGTTCTGTCCGAATTGCAATAAAAAAGTCTATCCAAGGATAAACCCTGCGGTCATTATAGGTGTGATAAACGGCGACAAGATACTTATAACTCGCTACAACAGGGGCTATGCTCACAATGCGCTTGTAGCCGGATTTACCGAGATCGGCGAGACTGTTGAGGAAACTGTCGCACGAGAGGTCATGGAGGAGGCTGGACTGAAGGTCAAAAATATCAGGTACTACAAGTCTCAGCCTTGGGGCGTAGCAGCTGATCTGCTGATGGGCTTTTACTGTGAGGTCGATGGTGATGATACTATCACGATGGATAGGAACGAGCTGAAATACGCAGAATGGGTAAACAGAAAGGATATCGTTTTGCAGCCGCTTGATTACAGCCTGACAAACGAGATGATGAAAATGTTCAAGGAAGGGAAGGTCAGATAATGGAATACAAGATATACCGGAATAAGACAAGCTTTATTGATGACGGGAATGAGATCGCAGGGGTCACTTTCCCCGAGCGCTCGCCGGGGGTGTATGATATTAACCACACATGGGTTGACGAGTCTCAGCAGGGCAAAGGGCTGGCAGGAAGGCTCGTTCAGATGGCGATAGGTGAGATAAACAGCAGGGGAGGGGAGATAACCGCTTCCTGCTCTTATGCGCAGCATTTTATCGAGAAAAACGGCATAAGACCTTATGTTATCTGCCACATGGTAACTTCGATAGACGGTAAGGTGACGGGCGATTTTCTCTCCTCGGAGATCGGTCTAAAAGCGGCAGAGGAATACTACGAAATAAACCGCAAACTCAAGGGTGATGCCTTTGCCTGCGGTCGTGTGACTATGGAGTCTAGCTTTACAGGTGGTTTCAAGCCTGATCTCAGCAAATATGAGGGAACAAAGCTCGCTTGTGAGGACTATGTTGCAATGAAGCACAGCTATTATGCTGTTTCCTTCGACAGGCACGGCAGCGTGGGCTGGACAGACAGCAAAATACACGATGATGACCCCGGCTATGACGACTGCCATATCATCGAGGTGCTATCGAAGGACGTGTCAGACGCTTATCTTGCCTATTTACAGAGCATTGGGGTTTCGTATATTTTTGCAGGGGAAAACGATATCGACATCAGAACTGCTCTGAATAAGCTATATTCGCTCTTTGGTATCAAAAAACTTATGTTAGAGGGCGGCAGCATCATCAACGGAGCCTTTGAGAGGGCAGATGTAATAGACGAGCTGAGCCTTGTTACTGCTGCCGTTATTGCTGACAAAGACGATAAGCCCCTCTTTTATAATAGTATAGGCGCCGACTGGAAGCTATTCTATTCAGAGTCACTGAACAACGCCGCAATGTGGTCAAGATACAGAAAATAGTCATATCAAAAACGTGATAATCTGCATACGAAAAACAAGAAAATTATTACCGGAGGGCGCACTTATACAAACCACGGAGGGTTTGTAAGTGCGCCAGAGGGGAGAACCCCTCTGGACTCCCCCCATAAAAGCAAGCGATTCCGCTGGGGTGCCTATCAGCATAGTCAAATACCAAGCCATCGTATCTTTTTGATCTATGTTGACATTATATATTAGCTATGATATAATGAACTATCCAATAAGTCCGGATTATTCCGGACTTGTTTTTTTGCAGCACAGCTATCTCCTTTCGAGCGTGTGACCATTTTTACATTGAAATGATATATTGCAGGTATCAGTCCTTCTTCCTATTTAAATTAATTGTGATGTATGTATATACGCTCGATTATATAGTATTATACCACTCGTGAATTTAGATGTCTATAGGTTGATCGAAGCTTTGTTCACTACTACAAAAATGTGAACTTCAAATTTTGCAGATCGCTGTATATTGACGTGAACTTTGCAAATCAGTATGAATTGTTTTTATTAAGTTCTGATGTGGGGGCACTTGATAATACCACCGAAATATGATATAATTAGACTATATTATTACGGAGGTATATCATGGGCAGAGAAGGTTTCAAATCAAGATTAGGTTTTATACTTGTCAGTGCAGGGTGTGCGATAGGTATAGGCAATGTATGGCGTTTTCCTTATGTGGTAGGGCAGAACGGCGGAGGTATTTTTGTGTTGCTGTATCTGATATTTCTCTTTATCATGGGTGTGCCTGTGCTGACTATGGAGCTGGCTGTAGGCAGGGCAGGAAGAAAAAGCGCTGTTCTCAGCTATAAAGAGCTTGAAAACCGGGCAGCAAGTGGCATATACACGGGTGGTTCTGTATACTGGGCTGCTATATGCTGATGATGTATTACACCACAGTTTCAGGCTGGATGACGGACTATTTTTTCAAGTTCGCAAGCGGCTCATTTAAGTCGGGAATGACAGTTGATGATATCGGCGGAGTTTTCAGCGATATGCTGGGTTCTCCCGTAGAAATGATACTTTGGATGGCGATAGTCGTGATACTGGGCTTTCTGGTATGCAGCAGGGGACTTCAAAACGGTATCGAAAAGCTCAGCAAATTCATGATGTCAGCGCTGCTGGTACTGATAGTTGTTCTGGCAGTACACAGTCTGACCCTCTCCAGGGCAGGGGAGGGAATGAAATTCTATCTTGTTCCCGATCTTGATAAAGTCAAGGAGATAGGTCTTGGCAATATAATCGTTGCCGCCATGAACCAGTCGTTTTTCACACTGAGCCTTGGTATCGCCGCAATGGAGATACTGGGCAGCTACATGAGTAAGGACAACACCCTGCCCTCTGAGGCTGTACGGATAAGTTTGCTTGATACCTTTGTGGCTATCATGTCAGGCATGATAATCTTTCCTGCCTGTTTCTCCTTTGGAGTCGAGCCTGACGCAGGTCCGGCACTAATATTCATTACTCTGCCGAACGTGTTTACAAATATGTCGGGTGGAAGGATATGGGGAACGCTGTTCTTCCTGTTTATGACCTTTGCCAGCTTTTCCACTGTAATTGCGGTATTTGAAAACCTTGTGGCATTCTGTATAGAAAGGTTCAACATCAGCCGTATGAAGTCCTCGGTACTGAACTGTATTGCAATGCTTATTCTCAGCTTGCCTTGCGTGCTTGGCTACAACGTCTGGAGCAAGCTGCACATCATCGGAGACAGAGATGTTCTCGACAGCGAGGATTTTATTGTCAGCAATCTTCTGCTCCCCATTGGTTCACTTATTTTCCTGCTTTTCTGTGTCACCAGATGGGGCTGGGGCGGCGACAATTATTTTGAAGAATGCAACACAGGCTCAGGTCTTAAATTCTCAAAAAAACTAAAACCATATTTCCAGTTTATACTGCCTGTGCTGATCGTAGTGATACTAGTTCAGGGATTAAGATAACAACAAGAAATGCCCGGGTCTTGATACTCGGGCATTTAGTATTTAAGGCAACACCGCACAACCACCGGCTAACGCCTTTGCACGCCATCTGCTTGCATATTTTCCGTCATAATACACAAAGTTTCCTTGACTTGCGCCAGCAAGCCTGCGTCAACTTTATGCATTCTGACGAAAAATCTGACTGCGCATCTGACGTACAATGGTTGTACGGTGTTGCCTTAATCATCTATGTAAGAGCCACTGAACAGTCTGAACATCAGATCGGCTAAAAATTCTTCATCGGCAGAGCTGTCTGTCAGAATATAGTTTTTAGCAATGCTGCTCATTCCGCCTGCTATAAAATCAATGAGGAACTGCCTGTCATCGCCGTAAATATCGTGGATAAAATGCTCGCATTCCATAAACGCCTGATACTGCATATCGTATAGAAAATGTATCATGTCATTCCTGACCAGCAGCTCTATGGTATGCCTATTTCTGATAATGTATTGGGAGTATTCCCTGCAAAACTCCCTGAAACCTGTTTTTCTGCACTCCTGCTTTTTATGCTCGGGAGTGTAGCAGCAGCTGTTGCTGAGCTGGTAGATCATAACGCTGTCCTTTGTGCCGAACAGGGAATAGAAGGTCTGCCTTGACACAGAAGCCTCTTTGCAGATATCGCTTATGCTTATTGACGTATATGTATTGCTTTCAAGCAGCTTTAAAAGCGCGTCTGCGATCAGCTGCTGAGACAGCAGTGCCACCTTGTTATTGCCTTCATACATTGACAAAACACCTCAGTTTGTATAAGTTTGATCTTACCCCTTGACAAGTGTCAAGGTTTATGATATAATTATATCACAGACTTGGACAGATGTCAAGTTAAATGGCTCTATAGAGCCAATTTTTTCACCTACAGATTAGCACTCTAATAAAAAGAGTGCTAAAAGAGAGAAAGAAAGGAAGGTAATCAATATGTTAGTTATCCCCGTACACAATATGGTGGTTCTGCCAAATTCTGTACTTTACATCAGAAAAGACGCTTTTGCCGCAAGCACTGACCGTCCTGCCTCGCGAGGTGAAAAGGTCATTTTACTTATCACGAAGGAAGATGACGAGCGTGAAAAGCTGAACGCCGACAGCTTCAAGCCCCTTGCGGTCACAGGCATTATCAGGAATGAAGATCTGTATGATTTTGTTGCCATTGATACTCTTGACAGGGTGGGCATAGATATGGCTGACGTTACTCCCGAGCATAAGATACAGCTGTCAATATCGGCACGACCTGAGGTAAAGGATATGGACGAGAGTGAGGAAAATGCGGTGTTCACAAAGCTCCGTCAGGAAATAATCTCCTTTGCATCGAATTACGAGTGGGGTCCTGTGACAAGGCAGCTCACCACCTTTTGCAGTAATCTGAACGGGCTTATCTCGGTATTTGCGCCATTTATGTATATCTCTGCGGAAGAGCGCTATTCGCTGCTTGAAGAAAACAGCACCAAGGCAAGAGCCGAGAAAATAGAGCAGTTTATTCTTGAATTTATCGAAATGGCAAGGCTCAACAGCGACAGCAGCGAGCATATTGAGCAGGACACCAAGAAGATATACCGTGAAGCTGCTATCAAAAAGCAGATAGCTTACCTGCAAAGCGAGCTTGATAAGCTGCACCCCGAAAATATGACTGAGCTTAGAAAGCTGGAGCTCAAGATCGAAGAGTCGGGCATGAATGAGGAAGCACGCAAGGAAGCCGGCAAGATAATCAACCGTATGAAGAACGAGGGCGAAAACTCCCAGGAATATGCCATGATGTTTGATTATGTAGACCTGCTGGCGAAGCTCCCCTGGAAAAAAAGCGAGGCTGAGGAAATCGACCTGAAAGAAGCGAGAGAAGTGCTTGAAGCCGACCACTTTGGCTTGAAAAAGGTCAAGGAGCGCATAATCCAGCAGATAGCTGTAATGGACTTAAAAAAGGAGCAGTCGGGGTCAATTTTATGCTTTGTGGGAGCGCCCGGTACAGGTAAGACCAGCATAGGCAAGAGTATCGCAAAGGCGCTCCACAGGGAGTATGTGAGGGTAAGTCTGGGCGGCGTCCGTGACGAAGCTGATATCAGAGGACACAGGCGTACATACATCGGTGCTATGCCGGGCAGGATAATCGACGGTATCTCAAAGGCCGGGGTGAGCAACCCTGTAATGGTGCTTGATGAGATAGATAAGCTGTCTCAGTCATACAACGGCGACCCTGCAAGCGCTTTGCTGGAGGTGCTCGATCCTGAGCAGAACAGCACCTTTACAGACCATTACCTGAATGTGCCTTATGACCTTTCAGATGTGATGTTCATCTGCACGGCTAACAGCCTTGATACCATACCTGCACCCTTGCTCAACCGTATGGAAGTCATTCAGTTTAACGGATACACCGAAAGCGAGAAGTACCAGATAGCTGTGAAGCACCTGCTGCCAAAGGCTGAAAAGGCGGTAGGTATCCCCGAGGAGCATATAAACATCACCGAGGAAGCCATGCACACGATCATCTCCGATTATACGAAGGAGGGCGGCGTAAGAGGTCTTAAAAAGCGCCTTGATACCCTTTGCAGAACGGCGGCGGTCAAGCTGGTCTCGGGGGAAAATGATAAGCTCACTATTGAGAAAGACCAGCTGAGAGATTACCTTGATATGAAACCTATACATCACGAGGTCGCAGCTGAGAGTAATCAGCCCGGTGTTGTTACAGGGCTTGCGTGGACACAGGCTGGGGGTGATATCCTCTACATCGAAACGCTTTTCACCAAGGGCAGCGGCAAGACTATCATCACAGGTCAGCTGGGCGATGTTATGAAAGAGAGCGTGCAGATAGCTGTGAGTCTTGTAAAATCCATGTATCCAGACAAGGCAGAGCTGTTTGACAAAAACGACCTTCATATCCACGTTCCCGACGGCGCAGTGCCCAAGGACGGACCTTCGGCTGGCATAACCCTTACCACGGCGCTGTCCTCACTGGTAACGGGTCACAGGGTAAGCCCACAGCTTGCGATGACGGGCGAGGTATCGCTGAGAGGTGTGGTCTCACCCATAGGCGGACTCCCCGAAAAGCTTATGGCAGCAAAGCGTGCAGGTGTCAGCAAGGTGTTCATTCCCGAGGAAAACAAGGACGACCTTAACGATGTTGCTGACGAGGTCAAAAACAGCCTGACTATCATACCTGTGGCAAGCGTTGCAGAGGTGCTGAAGCAAACTCAGCTGATGACATCGGCAGTACAGTAAACTATTATACCCGAGAGTTTTGAATGCTCCCGGGTATTTTTGTAAACCGAGCTGCCTGTTGCAATAAAGAGCCAAATGTGGTATAATAAAAAAAGACGGGATCTATACAGACAGGTGGATAATATGATAATAGCAAATGGAATGGATTTTATAAATGATGAAGCTGTGATCGGTAAATGGGAAAACATTGGGTGGAAGGAAGGCACAGATGATGTTTCAATTACTGATCTGAACGGGTTTAGCGGAGAATTTCATGACCTTTACTTTCTTCCCAACGGTGAGCCGTATTGGATATTTGAGGGCTGGACAAAGGGCATACTTCTGATACATTATGGTGGTGACGAACCGATACTTTCTTACAGATATGATATCCGGGATATAGCTGATAAACGATACTTGTTTTTGAGATCGGAAAATAAGACCGAGGTCTTTATAAAAAGGGATAATTATCATTATACCAAAGAGACCCTTGGGAAACACGATGATATAAATAAGCCTTTTATTTCAGACGGACGGGTACTTGGCAAATGGAGATCGGTCGCATTTGTAAGCAGATCTGATGATTTTGATGTAAATGAAGCCTATCAGGACCTTTATTTAAAATCATTAGAGTTCTTCCCTGACGGAAGTCTGGTTCAGTCGTATATGGATAGTATATGGCAGGATAAATGGACAAATGGCTTGATCCTGAATTTGCACAGAACAACTGCTGCGTCATATTTTATCAAGCATATCGGCGGGACAGAATACCTGTTTATGGAATGGAAAATGGGCAATTATATCTATGGAGGCATGGAGCCGGATCACTATGTTTTCAAGCGTGAAAAATGAGGTATTATTGCTTGGATATGATCTATTTCGGGAGCACTTTTGTAAAATGGGAGCAACAAAAACTATGGAAGCTGTACTGGGGTGTGTCAGGCTTAGTGTTAACTCACCCTATTTGAACTGAGCGTAAAGGAAGGATATACATTGGACGTTATTAATGGCGAATGGTACATGAGGGGTCTTGACTGGAACGACCCTCTCAGGATAAGAACTTATAAAGAACTTGTCAGCCGGATAAAAAAGGTCGGCTTTTTGCCGCTGTTTTCAAATGAGGTCAACGGTTTTTCAGCAGAGGAACACGTTTCCCCAAACTTTTGGTGGACAGGTGACAGAGCGCAAGACCCCTGGGTGTGGCGTGAGATAATTGCTTCCGAAAGAGAGGTTGCATACGGCAAGTTTTTCGGGGGACGCGCAGGCTTTATCAGTCTTGAATGGCTGCCGTATTTTGCAAATTACAGGCGGGACGGTTACGACTTTGACTCCCGATGGGAAGAGGGAATTGCTAACCGCCGTGAAAAGCTTATTATGGATAAGCTGGTGGGTTATGATGCTGACGGTGATGTAATCTGGAAGGACGAGGAAATACTCACAACAAACCTGAAAAAGCTGTGCGGCTTCGGCAAGGGCGGAGAGAAAAACTTCCCCGGTATCACGACAGGGCTGATGATGCAGACTTATCTTGTTATAGCTGACTTTCACCGCAGAGTCAGCAAAAAGGGTGAGGAGTACGGTATGCCCGTGTCAGTCATGCTGCCGCCGGAGGCTGTCTGGGGCTATGACCTTGTGACTTCTGCATACGGTGAGACTCCCACTGTATCATGGAAAAGGATAATTACCCGTGTAAAAGAAGTATTCCCCGACGCTGATGATGTAGATATTATCAAGCTGATCGGCAAAGCTCCTAGGAAATAAAGCGGTGTGAACTGTAATGAAAGAAAAACTAAAGCTGACTGAGATACTGCTGTACCTTGATATATCTCCATTTATCAACAAAAAAAGGTTATGCAGATGTTATTACCATTCAGTTATTATCCGCTTCAGGTTATTGTCAATATCTATCCTTGTAGCTTTGCACTCCTTGGGATAGTCTTTGAGCGCCTTGAAGGTGAATTTAAGCAGAGTTTCAGAGCCGAAAGGCAGCACTATTTCCAGCATTGACTGGGGGAAAACAAAGTGGGTCCCATGCTCATAAAGCAAAGCTTCATACTCGCAGCTGTCCGGCGTGCTGTCGAGCTTATCGGTCATGCGGCGGATATATTTGCAGGTGTCCCAGAGTGCGTCGTCCTCTGCGCCAATAAAGACTATCTTGCCCTTGATTTTCTCGACCTTTATCCTGGTCTCTTCTGTTAAAGGGCAAAGCTCCTCACTGCGGTCAAAAAGGTCTCTCGAAGCGATCATATCACCACGGCGCTTTGACTCCTCCTGTATTTTCTGCCAATATTCGGGGTGGCGGTAAGCAAAGGGCAGGTAGGGGAGCCCTTTGCCGTGATAGGATAGAGATGACTCGTTATCCCCAGGGCGTTCTCTTGCACCGTCAAGTCCGTCACGGTAAAAGCCCTCCATAATGAAGTCTGAGGGCGACAAGGCAATGGTCAGAGTTAGCTCAGGCACTAAGGAAGCCGCAGCCAGTGCTGCCATACCTGTTGTAGATGCACCGCATATGCCGTATTTTACGTTATTTTTCCATTTCAGAAACTTTATCGCCTTTTCAAAATACTCGATCTTGTAGTTATGAAAAGCATAGTCGTTAGTCTCGGGAGCCATCGCCAGCACATTGCAGCCAAGTCTGTGCAGCCACTTTACTCCCATTTTGACCATAGTGTCGTCTATCTTGTCACCCAGCATAAGTATAATTGCCTTGTCTGAACCGTCAGGGTCAGGGTAATATGCCCCGTAAAAGCCGTGTTTTGCAATGTTTAAATATCCGTGTTTCATAATAATATCTCTGCCTTTCTTATAACAGGTTTGATGTTATACATCGACCTCATATTTAACTGCTGATAATATTTCGGTTAGTTATCGCTAATTAGATTATACCATTTTTAATTCCTACAGTCAATAGATTAATTAATTATTTTCATGCTGCTGATACGATTACAAATTCCCATAATAAAAGGATTTCTATGCTTGACGGTTATAGACGTTTATGTTATAATAAAGCTATAGCCCCTGCTATCGCAGGGGTAAAGGAGCTAAAGCTCCTTTTGCGGACTAAAGTCCGCAGCTTTATTGTAACATTTCGCCTCAGGTCCCTTGCAAGCAAGACCGTTCGGCTTCATGTTATAATGTTAAAAAGGGGGTATAGCTATGGACATTCGTGTACTCAGATACTTTCTGGCAGTTGCAAGGGAGCAGAGCTATTCGGTAGCTGCCGAGCGGCTTTTTCTATCGCAGCCCACACTTTCCCGACAGATAAAGGAGCTGGAGGAGGAGCTGGGCAAGACGCTTTTTATACGCTCAAACAAGGTCGTCACCCTCACCGAGGAGGGAATGATACTCCGCAAACGTGCTGAGGAGATAGTGGAGCTTCTTGACAAGACCGAGCAGGAGGTGCGCCACAGCAATGATGTGGTATCGGGCAAGGTGTTTATCGGTGCAGGGGAGACATACGCCATAAAGCTGATAGCCGATACAGCGCAGCGGCTCCAAGAGAATTACCCCGACATTTCCTACAGCCTTTACAGCGGTGACGGCACCGATGTTCTGGAGCGCCTTGACAAGGGACTTATAGATTTCGGGATAGTTTTTCAGGAGGTGGACACCTCACGCTATGAGCATATCGAGATACCGCTCAAGGACCGTTTCGGAGTACTTATGCGCCGTGATTTTCCCCTTGCTGAAAGGGATAGCATAAGCCTTTCTGACCTCAAGGGTCTGCCGCTTATCGTCCCGCGTCAGCCAAACCACAATGTGATGTTTGCTGATATTCATGGCTTAGAGGAAAATGATGTGAATATCACTGCCGAATATAACCTTGTTTATAACGGCTCGGTAATGGCGAGCGAGGGCATGGGATATTGCCTGTGCTTTGACAGGCTGATAAACACAGAGGGCAGCAATATGTGCTTCAAACCCTTAGAGCCCGAGCTTGAGGTAGGCTGCAATTTTGTGTGGAAGCGTTACTCGGTCTTCACCAAAGCGGCAGAGATGTTCCTTTTGCAGTTTCAGAAGGATATTGAAGCGTATGGAAAATGATAAAAGGGAGATGTTTGTGACGCATCTCCCTTTGTGCTTTATTTCAGATTATCCTTGAAAAAGCTCTCCAGCTTATCAAAGGGTATCTTATCCACCTGATCGTAGAGGTCGATATGCTCCGTATCGGGAACAGAGTACAGCTCCTTCGGCTCGTTGGCAAGGGCATAAGCCTTTTCGCTGAAAGGCTTGGAATGGGCTTTGTCGCCTGTGATAAAAAGTATGGGTCTCGGGGATATCTCGCCGATATACTGGAGCGCCGAGAACTGCATCATTGCAAGCATTGAAGTGTCGGTAAAGCCGCCCCTTGCGTTGGGGTGGTGTCCTCTCGGTACGGCGTAAAATCTGTCCCACTCGTTTGAGATAGGGTCTTTCTCGGGGAGAGCGTCGACATCGGGATAGGGAGTTTCGGGGAAGC
>ERZ842401.3034-NODE-3034-length-21424-cov-10.017549_pt1 | contig 21424 bp, 16 predicted proteins | sample MGYA00521270_ERZ842401 | MGnify/ENA primary metagenome ERZ842401 (study PRJEB31892, sample SAMEA3878208) | bioreactor metagenome | biome: Moose rumen | place: Sweden | collected 2011-10 | study: EMG produced TPA metagenomics assembly of the PRJEB12797 data set...
ACTGTTCCGTTTTTATTTTTGGAATCTCTGTTCCATTTTAATTTTGGTTTAACATGCGTTAATTTTTTTGTTGCGCGTTAAAAATCATTGTTGTATAAGTCCATAAAATTAAAGTGTTTTTGTTAGGAGTTTTTAGATGTCAGGACATTCCCAATTTAAGAATATTATGTATCGCAAGGGCGCCCAAGATGCCAAAAAAGCGAAAGTTTTTGCCAAATTAGCTAGAGATATTACCATTGCGGCCAAGTCAGGTATGCCGGAGCCGGATAAAAATCCGAGATTGCGTTTGGCGATAGCTGCGGCCAGAGCCGAGAGTATGCCGAAAGACAATATTGAACGCGCTATTGCTAAGGCAACCCAAACTGCCGGCGGCGATGATTATGTTTCGACTCGCTATGAAGGTTTCGGACCGGGTAAAGTTGCGGTGATTGTTGAATGCTTAACCGATAACAAAAATCGCACGGCCGGCAATGTCAGAACAATTTTCGGCAAACGCGGCGGAGCGATGGGTGAAACAGGTTCGGTTACTTTCAACTTTGAGCGTATCGGCTTTATTCAATATCCTTTGACAACAGCCGCGGCTGATGCTATGTTTGAAGCAGCTTTAGAGGCGGGAGCCAATGATGTGGCAAGTGATGAAGAACATCACGATATTGAAACTCTGCCCGATGATTTGAATATGGTTACCGAGAATCTGGAGGCTAAATTCGGAACTCCGGCAGCGTCGCGCTTAGAGTGGAAGCCGTTGGTAAAAACAGATATTACCGATTTGGAAACCGCACGTAAGTTTTTGGATTTCGTTGACGCTATGGAAGATGATGACGATGTTCAACACGTATATCATAATGCGGAAATCGCCGAAGACGTTATGAATAAATTAGCGGCTGAATAAGACGCTTATAGAGAATTACAGCCGCTTGCGGATTGATATAAGCCGCGGCGGCTGTTTGGTTAAAAGGAAGATGGGTATGAGAATATTAGGGCTTGATCCGAGTTTGTCCTCAACCGGTTGGGGGGTGGTTGAAGTTGAGAGCAACCGTGTTAAATATGTGGCTGACGGGTTTATTCCGACTGATACCAAGTTGCCGATTGCTGACAGGTTAAGTAATATAAATAAGGTGTTGCGCGAAGTTATTGAAACTTATAAACCTGATGAGGCGGCAATTGAACAAGTATTCTTAAATTCTAATCCGGTATCAACAATCAAATTGGGTATGGCGCGCGGGGTAGTGATTATGACGCCGGCGCAGTATGGAATTTCGGTAACGGAATATGAGCCCAACAAGGTTAAAAAAGCAATTGTCGGGGTAGGCAAGGCGGCTAAAAATCAGGTCGAAACTATGGTCAAGATTTTACTTCCCGGTTGCAAGCCGAAAAATAATGACTCATCTGATGCTTTGGCGATTGCACTGTGCCATTTTCAATACCGCGGAGCCTATGGGCTGAAAAAATAAAGCCGTGGAAAATATCACGGCTTTTAGGTAGTTGAAGTTTAAGCTTTTCTGCTATTAGAAATGCGAGGAGTTGTTCTTTGTTTTCTACCACCAATTCTTAATGTGGTGCGAGCTTCAAAAAAAATATTCTTTAAATTTTTTGCTCTAACTGAATTGTTATCAATAGGAATGAGCTTTTTTTCACCTTCAACAACCTCATATACACTCCATCCTTTTTCTTCTTTATGCCCCATTACTTGTTTTTCACCGATGGTAAGAAAATAATTATCACCTTTTGTATCTGCTTCATTAGTTCTGCGAACCTCACCAAGATATTCTCCTTCACTATCTATTATTCTAACAGATTTGAAATCATCAGCGGTATCCATATATTTCCATTTTCCTATAAGTTTTTCTTCACCATTGGAATATGTTTTAAAATTTTTGAGAGCTACCATCACTATTCTCCTTAAAATATTGCGTTAAACCGAACCTTTTTTCACAATATTTTAAGGATTGAATGGTATTGTGTCGGATAGTTAGAAAATGCTTATATAATTTTATTGTTGAAAATTAGACAAAAGAGTGATATAACTAAAATTGACATTGATTTTTAATGTTCCTTATTTTTCAATCCGCAAATAAGCAGTAAAAAATTAAATCCTTTGATAACTATTGGAAAAGGATATAATATGATTTACGGATATATAAGAACATCAACTGATAAGCAAAATAATGAAAATCAACGTTTTGAAATAGAACAATTTACTAAAAATAATAGCATTACCGTTGATAAATGGGTTGAAGAGACAATTTCATCAAAAAAAAGTTTGGACGAACGTCGGCTTGGGCATTTATTAAAAAAGATAAAACAAGATGATATTATAATTGCCAGTGAATTAAGCCGATTAGGGCGTAACCTTTTACAAGTTATGTCAATACTTCATTATTGCATGAATATCGGTTGTCAGGTGTGGACGATAAAAGATAACTATAAGTTAGGAAGTGATATTCAATCAAAAGTGTTGGCGTTTGCATTTGGATTGGCGGCAGAAATCGAAAGAAACTTAATAAGCCAAAGAACTAAAAGAACTTTGGACAGATTAAGAGCGGAGGGAAAACATATCGGTAGAACAAAGGGAAGTAAAAATAAAATTACCAAATTGTCGGGTAAAGATGATTTAATCAAAACATTGTTATCACAAAACATTCAAAAAAAGCAAATTGCTAAAATGTTAAAGGTAGACTACACAACATTATATAAATTTATAAAAAAAAATAACTTTAATAATTGAAAGAGTGTTTTTTTATTAGCTGTTGTAAACTGGAAAATAGACTTGAAAGGCATAAATTTATTGTATAGTCTTTAAAATTAAGGAGAAGTTTTATGATTGCAAAGTTAAAAGGAACGGTTGATTCAATCGGTGAGGATTATTGCATAATTGATGTCAATGGTGTGGGCTATTTGGTGTATGCTTCGGCTAAAACCCTTGCCCGTTTGAGCGTAGGGATTGCGGCATCTCTACTGATTGAAACGGTGGTGAGAGAAGACAGTATTACCTTATTCGGATTTGTCGAGGCAATAGAAAAAGAGTGGTTTAATACCTTGACTAAAGTGCAGGGTGTCGGAGCTAAGGTCGGTTTGAGCATATTGTCTGCCTTGAGTGTTAATCAGCTGCGTCAGGCGGTGGCAGCACAAGATAAAAATATGTTTTCTATGGCCAACGGAGTAGGGCCGAAATTGGCGGCACGAATCGTAACTGAGCTTAAAGACAAGATTGTGTCAGTGCCGATGGCGCAAGTAACAAAAGATTTGAATGATACTTTGGCTCCACTGTCAGATGATGATTTGCAAACAATAAAGGAAATTACACCGCAAGGAAAGGTTGAAGATCCGGCCAAAATTGAAGATGCAATTTCAGCATTGGTTAATTTGGGCTATCAACGAATAGAGGCTTATAAAGCGGTTAATCAGGCGGCAATTAAATCGCCCGAGGCTGATATGGGCGAGTTGATTAAATTAGCCTTAAAAGAGTTTATGAGGGATAAAATTTGATGAAGAACGATGAGAGAATAATCAGCCCGCAAAAGCAAGAAGATGATGAGCAGGGAAATAACCTGCCGGTGAATTTGCGCCCTACCAGTTTAAGTGATTTTGTCGGGCAAAAACAGGTTTGTGAGAACTTAAAAGTGTTTATTGAGGCGGCCAAAGCAAGAGGTGATGCTTTGGATCACGTTTTATTGTTCGGGCCTCCCGGTTTGGGCAAAACAACGCTTGCTTCGATTATTGCTCATGAATTGGGGGTTAATTTTAAGGCAACTTCCGCGCCGATGATTTCCAAATCCGGTGATTTGGCGGCGATTTTGACTAATTTGGAGCGCAACGATGTTTTGTTTATTGACGAGATTCATCGGCTTAATCCGGCGATAGAGGAAGTGCTTTATTCGGCGATGGAAGATTTTCAACTGGATTTGATTATCGGCGAGGGACCGGCGGCGCGTTCGGTGAAGATTGACCTGCAACCATTTACTCTTGTGGGAGCGACAACTCGTTCGGGTATGCTGTCAACTCCGTTGCGTGAAAGATTTGGTATACCCTTGCGATTGGATTTTTATTCGCCGGAAGAGTTGAAAAAAATTGTTTTGCGCGGGGCAAGATTGCTGGATATGCCGCTTTCTGATATAGGCGCATTGGAAATTGCCAAGCGCTCACGCGGAACACCGCGTGTGGCAGGACGACTGTTGCGCCGTGTGCGCGATTTTGGGGCGGTGGCCAATGTAGGTGAGATTGATAATAAAATAGCAGACGTAGCTTTGAAACGCTTAGATGTTGATAATTACGGGTTGGATGCTTTTGACAGGCGTTATTTAAACTGTATTTTGCAAAATTACGGTGGAGGACCGGTTGGGGCTGATACTTTGGCGGCGGCATTGTCGGAAGAACGCGATACGATTGAAGAAGTGATAGAGCCGTTTTTGTTGAAATTGGGATTTTTGCAACGCACACCGCGCGGCAGAGTTATCTCAGATTTGGGGTGTCAGTATTTGGGTGTGGAAAAAATTCGTAAAGAAAAAGCTACAGTGCAACTGGATTTATTGGAGGAATAGCGTAAGATGATTATAAAATCGCTATGCGCACCGCAAGGTGAGATTGTGGGCAAAGAATTTTGGTTTCCGATAAGGGTGTATTGGGAAGATACCGATGCACAGGGGATAGTGTATTTTGCTAATTATTTGAAGTTTGCCGAGCGCGCCAGAACCGAGATGCTGCGTTATTTAGGTTGTTGTCAAAGCGAAAATTTGGAGCAAGCTAAAGCCGGATTTGTGGTTAAACATTGTGATGTTGATTATATGGCGCCGGCATATCTTGATGATGAGCTGCAGGTTAGTTGCAGTGCGGTTAATATCGGCGGAGCCAGTGTAGTTTTGCATCAAGAAATCAAGCGTGGATCTGATTTGCTGACGATGGTTAATGTTAAGGCGGTGTATTTGGATTTGGTTACTAAAAAACCGGTGAGAATGCCTAAAGATATTATCCAAAGGTTGGAGAATATTATGTAGTAGTATGATAATGATAATAAATTAGTTGCATAAAAAAAATTTTAGTGTATTAAAGAGTAATATTGTGTGCGGGGTAGTCCCGCGAAACGGTTTATATAAATGATAAGGATATAGTAAAAATGGTTTCATTAGCAGAGAAGATGGCGGCAAGTGTTGATGTGTCGGTCTTTGGTAAGGCGGAAGAGTTAAAGAAGAGATTGTGGTTTACGGTGTTGGCTTTGATTGTATTCAGAGTCGGTACTTTTATTCCTTTGCCGGGAATTGATCCGACGGTAGTGGCGGAATTGTTTGCCCGTAATTCTAACGGATTGCTCGGTATGTTTAATATGTTTGCCGGCGGCGCCTTGGAGCGTATGACTATTTTTGCACTTAATATTATGCCTTATATCTCGGCTTCAATTATTGTGCAGCTGGGGCAGTCAATTATTCCCTCATTGCAGGCTTTAAAGAAAGAAGGCGAGGCCGGACATCGTAAGATTACGCAATATACGCGTTACTTAACGGTTTTGATTACCATTATTCAAGGTTACGGTATTGCCGTAGGATTGGAGAGTATGAGTAATTCAGTCGGCGCTTCGGCAGTTTTGTTGCCCGGAGGATTGTTTAAGTTTACTACCATAGTGTCGTTGGTCGGCGGTACGATGTTTATCGTATGGTTGGGCGAGCAAATTACTGCACGCGGTGTTGGTAATGGTTCGTCATTAATCATTACTGTTGGTATTATCGCTAATATTCCGGCGGCGTTAGCACAAACTTTTGAGTTGGGACGTGTAGGTTCAATGTCGAGCGGTGTTATTTTGATGTTGATGGTAATGGCCGTTGCTTTGGTTTATTTGATTGTGTTGGTAGAAAGAGCTCAACGTAAGATTGTTATTCAATATCCTAAGCGTCAAGTTATGGGCAGAATGGGAGCAGCTGACAGTTCGCATTTGCCGTTGAAGATTAATCCTACCGGTGTTATTCCGCCGATTTTTGCCAGTTCATTGTTATTGTTGCCTATAACCATTGCTAACTTAAGCGCAGAGAACGGTCCTTCTTGGGTGCAGGCATTATCGCAGATGTTGGGACACGGGCAACCGTTGTATTTGGCACTGTATGCCTTTTTGATTGCATTCTTTGCTTTCTTTTATACCGCGATTGTGTTCAATCCTGAGGAAACCGCGGATAATTTGAAAAAACACGGTGGTTTCGTTGCCGGCATCAGACCGGGAAAAAATACTGCCGAGTATTTGGATTATGTAATTACCCGATTGACGGTTTTGGGTGCGGTTTACTTGGTCGGGTTATGTATTTTGCCGGAGATATTAATCAGTAAATTGTCAGTGCCTTTTGTTTTAGGCGGCACAACTTTGCTCATCGTAGTACAAGTAACGATGGATTTTGTCGGTCAGGTGCAATCGCACTTGATTGCATATCAATACGAGTCGCTTATTCGTAAAGCTTCGTTGGCAGGTCGAAAGAAAAAATAGCAATGAATGCTGACGGGTTAGGTTTGCATATAGTATTGACCGGAGCCCCCGGGTGCGGTAAAGGGACGCAGGCTCGTTTATTAAAGGAGCGAATCGCTATTCCGCATTTATCGACCGGCGATATGTTGCGCGCTGAGGCGCAGACCGGATCGGATTTAGGACGGCAAATTAAAGCGTTGATTGACGGCGGTAATTTAGTGCCCGACGAGATGATTGTTGATATGTTGGAGAAGAGAATCGATCAGGAAGATTGCAAAAAGGGCTTTATTCTTGATGGTTTTCCCCGCACCTTACCGCAGGCCGAAGCACTTGAAGCACTCTTAAAAAAGAAAAAAATCACTTTGGACGCAGTGATTGAAATTCAAGTTCCCGATGAAATAATTATGGAACGCATTTTGGGGCGTTATTCGTGTATGAAATGCGGGCAGGGGTATCACGATAAATATCTCAAACCGAAAATTTACGGGGTGTGTGATAATTGCGGTGGTACGGAGTTTTACCGTCGGGTTGACGACAATCGTACAACCGTGCAAAATCGACTCGTTAATTATCGTTCATTGACTTATCCGACAATTCCTTATTTTGAGGGTAAGGGTTTGCTTATTTGTGTTGACGGCACCGGTTCGATTGAGGCGGTGGCTAAGAAAATTGAAAATCTTTTGGCAGTGGTCCATAATTAAAAATTAAATAAAAATTAAAAAAAATGCATTTTTTTTAAAAAAATGTAAATCTTTGGTTGACAGTAATAATTTTTGTCATATAATCCGCCTTAATTTTGAAAAGTGGGTGATCAGCTTTTTAAATGTGGTTTAATATGTAAAAATGGAGAGTTAATTTGGCTCGTATAGCTGGTGTAAATATTCCAACAGCCAAAAAAATTGAGGTCGCTTTGACTTATATTTATGGCATTGGACGTAAAACTGCTCAAGATATTTGTAAAAAGTCCGGTGTTTCGGTAGATCGTCGGGTTCAAGAGTTGAGCGAAGAGGAAGTGGCAAAAATTCGTGAGATTATTGATAACGAGGTCGTTGTCGAGGGTGAATTGCGCCGCGAAGTTGGTGTTAATATTAAGAGATTGATGGATTTGGGCTGCTATAGAGGCCTGCGTCATCGTAAAGGTTTGCCGGTCAGAGGTCAGAGCACTAAGCAAAATGCTCGTACTCGTAAGGGTAAACGTAAGACTGTAGCAAATAAGAAGAAATAAGGTGATGAGAAATGGCTAAAGCAGTATCACAACGATTGAAAAGAAAAGAAAAGAAGAATATTAGCGCCGGTGTTGCGCATATCAGTTCTTCTTTTAACAATACCCGTGTAACTATTACTGACGCCCAAGGCAATACTGTTGCTTGGTCAACCGCCGGTGCTCAAGGTTTTAAGGGATCGCGTAAATCTACTCCTTATGCGGCACAGGTTGCTGCTGAAGAAGCCGGTAAAAAGGCGCAAGAGCACGGAATGAAAACTTTGGAAGTAGAAGTTAAAGGTCCGGGGTCAGGAAGAGAATCGGCAATCAGAGCTTTGCAGGTAGTTGGTTTTACCATCACTACTATTCGTGATGTTACCCCGATTCCGCACAATGGTTGCAGATTGAGAAAAAGACGTCGCGTCTAATTGGGATTTTAGTGCCTAAAGATTGAATAAGTTTGTTCAATCTTTAGGTAGTTTTTGATTGAACTTTATTTATAAAACATTAGAGGGCATTCCAGTGATTCAAAAAAATTGGCAAGAACTTATTAAACCGACTAATTTGGACATCAGTGCTGACGGCGCTAACAGAGCCAAAATAGTTGTGGAACCTTTGGAAAGAGGGTTTGGCTTGACTTTGGGTAACGCTTTGCGTAGAGTTTTACTGTCTTCCCTGCAAGGCGGTGCGGTTACCAGCATTAAAATTGACGGAGTGCTGCATGAGTTTTCAGTTATCCCCGGAGTAAGAGAAGATGTTACCGACATCGTTTTGAACGTTAAATGCTTGGCAATTGCTATGCATTCCGAGGGTACCAAGACTATGACCTTGAAGGCAGAGGGACCTTGCGCAGTTACCGCATCAATGATTGAAACTGGACACGATGTTGAGATTATGAATCCTGATTTGGTGATTTGCAATTTGGATAGCGGTGCTAAGATTAATATGGAATTAACCGTAGGTACCGGTAAAGGCTATGTTCCGGCATTCCAACAAAAGAATGGTGATACGCCTATCGGAGTTATTTTGGTTGATGCCATTTATTCTCCGGTTAAAAAGGTTTCCTACAAGGTTGAAAATACTCGTGTCGGACAAATTACCGATTATGATAAGTTGACTATGGTGGTTGAAACCAATGGCGTGGTTACTCCGGAAGATGCCGTTGCCTATGCCGCACGTATTTTACAGGATCAATTGAAACCGTTTATCAATTTTGATGAACCGGAAGCGGAAGTTGCTGCCGAGAAGGAGGAGTTGCCGTTTAATCGCAATCTCTTGAAGAAAGTTGAAGAATTAGAGTTGTCGGTTCGTTCGGCTAACTGCTTGAAGAATGATAATATTGTTTATATCGGTGATTTGGTTCAAAAGACAGAAGCTGAAATGTTACGTACGCCGAACTTCGGTCGTAAGTCTTTGAATGAAATTAAAGAAGTTTTGGCTAAAATGGGTATTCATTTGGGTATGGATACTCCGGGTTGGCCGCCTGAGAATATTGAGGAGTTGATTCGTCGTGTTGACGAGCACTTCTAAAAAGTTCGTATAATTGGTTATTACTGGAAACCGTTTTGACTTATGTACTGTTTGTGTACACCGCGTCAAAGCGGTTTCTTCGTACTAACCTAATTATCCGAACTTTTGGTTTTGACTACACCACGCAAAGAGGATTACTGCGTATTAGTCTAATTCTCCGAAATTTTAATTTTGTATGCACCACGCAAAGAAGTTTCTTCGTATTAGGCTTATTAAAAACGATTTTTTATAATGTTAATTGATTTTTTGCTCGATATAAATTGTTTTTTAACCAAAATCGGATTATAATTAATAAAAAAATAGACAAATTTTCTTGAAAATTGCGATAAACTGTGTTATGATGAACACACAATAACGAGAGATTAAGGGATAAAGCTATGGCAAATGAGAAGAGATTCAGCGCTTTTAGATTAGCCTTTGATGCTGATGATAAAGGATATGATGATGAGGAAATGGGTGAGGTTTCCTTTGATAGAATACGAGCATTGCTCGGTGATGATGTATTCGGTGATGATGCAGCAGCAAAATTGCAAAATTTGCAACGTAGCTTGCGCAAGGTTTGGCAACATTCAACGAGTGAACCGGTAGGTGAAATTCCGGAAACAGAACCTCAGCTGGTTAAAGATTTCTATGATGTTACTAAGGAATTGTCGGATAAAGGAGAGATAAATTTAGCGGAACTCAATAAAGAATTGTGTTTTCGCCAAGCTAATGTCTTAATGATGCTGGATGGGCCGTCTTTAGCATTTTTTGAAGAACATAAAAATGATGAAAATTTTGCTTTACTATGGACGGAGTTTGTTAAGAAAAATTCTTCGAAAAGCGTAAGCGTAAATCGTTTAAAAAATGAAGATAAAGATGTTGTTACAGCAGAAAAAGTTGAATATAAAATTGATGCAAACGGTCATTTGCGCACGGATTATTCCGATTTAAATGGCAGTGGTTTGGATATAACCGTTGTTGACGGTAAATTATCGATTTTGACTAAAACCAATGATGATAAGCCGGTTGAAGAAATCTCATATGAACAATATAATGCTTTAGAGACGTTTTTATTCGGCAAGGGATTAAGAGTTGCTGCTGATGAAAGTACTAAGCAGTTTTTAGAAGAAGTTAAAGTAGTTCTTAAAGATAGAGATGAGGCAGCTTTAGGCAATTTGTTGAAGGATGCCAGTTTAATTGAAGATGAAGAAGTTCAAGGACGGGAAGATGCTGAGCATATTGAAGGCCCCTATCTTCCCGAGCGTAAAAGCAAGCAAGAAGAAAATGAAGCTGAAAATGAAATTACCGGTGAAAGTTCCGGAGCTCTCAAAGATGATGGTCTTAATTATAATACCTATCAGTTTATTGTATCTAAGGCAAAAAAGGAATTAACCAGAGAAGATCATAAAGCAGCAAGAGAAAAATTTATTAAGGAATTTAATAAGGAGCATATTGACCATCGGGTTAAAACTCGTTTAGGTATTGGCGGATTTGAGATTGTTTGCTGGGGTAGTGAAGAAGATGAGCGTAATGATGGTAAAATTGATCCTAAAACCGGTATCAAAAAACACACCAAATTGTTTGGGTGTCGTTTCAGATACGGACCGCCGCCGACAGCTACTTTGATTGAGGGCAATTTAAGGAAATTAAGCTCGACCGATGCCGCGGCAATACTTAAAGGATTAAAGGCCAGCGGTGCCGAATATGTAATTATTCCCGATAAGTCTAAGATCGGTTCTGAAGCTTATAAGAATATGTTAATCGGCTGTATTAAAAGCGGCGTGGCTCCAAAACTGGGGGCGGGCGGAACCAAAGGTTTCGGTCAAGGTGAGGCTGCCAGTATGTGGAAAACCTTTAAAGAAACTGATAAAGGGGCAGATGATAAAATTGATATTGCTATGCGTTTGGCAGAGCAGATGCAGATTCACGCCTCAACCCCTGATGAAAAAGGAAAATGTGAGGATTTAGGTGATTTTCCGGACTTTTTCTTATCATATGCTCGTTTTCACAAATTTACCGACTCTTATGTGTCGAGTTTGAATGAACTGGTCGGGGTAAAAACCAAAGAAGCAGTCAGAGGTGCTGACGGTAAATGGCATTTGACCGGTGAGGCTAAAGAAATAACCGAGCCTTCCGAGGTTGATAAGATATGCGCTAAAGCCGCAATGACTAAGATAATTGATAATCTTAATAAGGGGAAGTTACCCAAGCTTGATGAAAACGGTAATATTATTAAGTCCGAGGATGGCACAATTCAGTTTGAAGCCTATAATCCTAAAGAAAATAGTTTGGAAAAATTCCAACAGGTTATGTCGGCTTATATGATGGAAGAAAAACCCATTATATTTAATGAAATTGATAAAGAATATTACGGACTGTTAAAAGATAAAGAAAGTGATAAGGACCTTTCCGGAACTAAAGAAGCCAGAGCGGTTAAGAATATTGATGCAAAATATACGACTGATTATAAAGTAATCATAAATAAGATGAAAAGTTATCAGGTCGATATTTCTCAAGCTGAAAAATTCAGTGTTACCAGCGGTAGTAAAAGTAATTTGGGATGGAAAAAACCGGAAGCACAAATTACAAGTAATAATACTCGGGGTAGAGAGTAATAGTACTCTGAAGTTTTGGGTTTTCCTACATAGTACAAATATACGATGATTTTGCCAGAGCATTTTCATAAAAAACACTTGCTTTTAGAAAATAATATGTTATAAAACGCGCGTGTTTAAACAATGATAATGCATTATTATTTATTTCCGGGCTATCTTTTTGAATCTTAATATTTTTTAAAGTTTAGCCGGTTCGCGAATCGCAATTTTTTTTGAGAATCGTTATATAAATGTTGTAACCTCTTGCGTTCGGGGTTCAGGTGTGGTCTGAAGAGGATTGGCGCAGGATTTTTAGCTAAAAAAGGATAATAATACGATGAAAGAGTCTTATACGAGCAAAAGACGTGTAAGAAGAAACTTCGGTCGAATCGATGCTGTGGCTGATATGCCCAGCTTAATTGAGGTGCAGACCGGTTCTTATGATAATTTTATTTCCGCCGACGGACATAACACAAGTGAGTTTGGTTTGGAGGAAGTGTTCAAGTCAATTTTCCCGATTAGAGATTTTTCAGGTTCCGGTGAGTTGGAGTTTGTTAAGTATGAGCTGGAAACTCCCAAATATGATGTTGATGAGTGCATTAAGCGTGATATGACTTATGCAGCTCCGGTTAAAGCGACTTTGCGCTTGGTAGTTTGGGATGTTGATGAGGCAACCGGTGCTAAATCAATTCACGATATTAAAGAGCAAGATGTTTATATGGGCGATATTCCCCTTATGACCGAAAAAGGTACTTTTATTTTCAACGGTACCGAGCGCGTTGTGGTTTCACAAATGCACCGTTCTCCCGGCGTATTCTTTGATCACGATAAAGGTAAGACCATTTCTTCGGGTAAATATTTGTTTGCCGCTCGCATTATTCCTTATCGCGGTTCGTGGTTGGATTTTGAATTTGATGCCAAAGATTTGGTTTATGTACGTATTGATCGTCGTCGTAAATTGCCGGTTACATCATTGCTGTATTGCTTGTATTCCAAAGAAACCATTGAGAAAATGGCTAAATTGGAAAAACAGGGTAAATATATGGATCGCTCTGAAATCAAGGGTATGGATAAAGAGGAAATTTTGAATTATTTCTATGATATTGATACCTATGAGGCAGATAAGAAAGATTGGAAAGTGGCTTTCGTTGCCGATAGAATGAAGGGCGTTAAGTTTGACTTTGATTTGGTTGATGCCGAAACCGGTAAGACCGTTTGGGAAGCAGGCAAAAAGTTAAATGCTCGTATGGCACAAAAATTAAGCGATAACGGCTTGAAATTTTATCGCATTGCCAAAGATAAAGTTATCGGTAAGTTTTTGGGCGCTAATTTGGTTGTTGCTAAGACCGGCGAAGTATTGGCCGAGGTTGGTGATGAAATTACTAAAGAGTTATTAGATAAAATCGAAGAAAAGAAAATTAAAGAGATTAAAACCTTGTTTATTGACGGGGTTAATGTCGGGCCTTATATCCGCAACACTATGGCTATAGATAAAAATTCTTGCCGTGAAGAAGCATTGCTCGATATTTATCGTGTTATGCGTCCGGGTGATCCTCCGACATACGAAGCCGCTGATGCTATGCTTTATAATTTATTCTTTGATAAAGACAGATATGATTTGTCATCGGTTGGTCGTGTAAAAATCAATTCAGCAATGGATATTTCTTTTGACGAGGCACCGGATACTTTGGGCACCTTGCGCAAAGATGATATCTTGCGTATTGTTAAACATATGGTTGAGTTGCGTGACGGTAAAGGTGAGGTTGATGATATTGACCACTTGGGTAATCGTCGTGTTCGTTCAGTCGGCGAATTGATGGAGAATCAATATCGTATGGGCTTGCTGAGAATGGAGCGCGCTATCAGAGAGAGAATGTCATCCGAGAACTTAAACAATGTTAAACCGCAGGATCTGGTTAACGCTAAGCCGATTGCTTCAGTTATCAGAGAGTTCTTCGGTTCATCGCAATTGTCACAATTTATGGATCAAAACAATCCGTTGTCCGAGATTACTCACAAGCGTCGTTTATCGGCCTTGGGTCCCGGTGGTTTGAGCCGTGATCGTGCCGGTTTTGAAGTACGCGATGTGCATCCTACTCACTATGGTCGTATCTGCCCGATTGAAACTCCGGAAGGTCCGAACATTGGTTTGATTAACTCATTGTCAACTTATGCCCGCATTAATAAGTATGGGTTTATTGAATGTCCTTATCGTAAGGTAGTTAAAGGTAAAGTTACCGATGAAGTTGAGTATTTGTCAGCAGATCAAGAAGGTAAATGCTTGATTGCCGAAGCTAATGCCAAAGTTAAGGATAACGGTCATTTTGAGGCTGAGTTGGTGGCTTGTCGTCGTAACGGCGAGTTTGAGTTTGCCAAGCCCGAAGAAATTGACTATATCGACGTTTCGCCGAAACAGTTGGTATCAGTGGCAACAGCGTTGATTCCTTTCTTGGAAAATGATGACGCTAACCGTGCTTTGATGGGATCAAATATGCAACGCCAAGGTGTGCCTTTATTGCGCTCGGAAGCTCCTTTGGTCGGAACCGGTGTTGAAGCGGTTGTGGCTAAAGATTCGGGAGCTACCGTGGTATGCAAAGCTGATGGTATCGTTGACTCGGTTGATGCTAACCGCATTGTGGTTCGCTCCAAAGATGAGCACGCTGCTAATGCCGGTGTGGAAATTTATCGTTTGTCGAAATTCCGTCGTTCTAACCAAAATACCTGCATTAACCAAGTGCCGTTAGTTCACGTCGGTGATGAAGTTAAGGCCGGCGATATTATGGCCGACGGTCACTGCACCGATATGGGAGAGTTGGCTTTGGGTAAAAACGTTTTGGTGGCCTTTATGCCTTGGAACGGTTTGAACTACGAAGATGCGATTTTGCTTTCAGAGCGTATTTCGCGTGATGACGTATTTACCTCGCTTCACATTGAAGAATTTGAGGTTATGGCGCGTGATACCAAGTTGGGACAGGAAGAAATTACTCGCGATATTCCCAACGTCGGTGAAGATGCTTTGCGCAACTTGGATGAGGCCGGTATTGTTTATATCGGTGCCGAGGTTAAAGCCGGTGATATTTTGGTCGGTAAGGTAACACCGAAAGGCGAATCGCCGGTTACTCCGGAAGAGAAATTGTTGCGTGCTATCTTTGGCGAAAAAGCTTCAGATGTTCGCGATACTTCCTTGCGCGTCCAACCCGGTATTGAGGGCGTAGTTGTTGATGTTCACGTTTTCTCTCGTCGCGGATTGGAAAAAGACGAGCGTGCTTTATCAATTGAACAACAGGAAATTTCACAATTGGCCAAAGATCGTGATGATGAAATTGCGATTATTCGTCGCAACGTTGAAGCCAGATTAAAGCAAATGTTGTTGGGGCAAGAAGTTGTTGATGCACCCAAAGGTACTTTGGCAAAAAAGGCTAAAATTGCGGAAAAAGATTTGGATGCTATACCTTCTTCACAATGGCGTAAAATCGTGGTTAAAGACGAAAAAGTTATGGCAAATGCGGAAGAGTTGCTGGCAGCTTTTGATAAGCGTATTGAAAAAGTTCAACAGCACTTTGATGACAGAGTGGCTAAAGTTCAACGCGGTGATGACTTGCTGCCGGGTGTATTGAAGATGGTTAAGGTATTTATTGCTACCAAACGTAAAATTCAATCCGGTGATAAAATTGCCGGTCGTCACGGTAACAAAGGTACGATTTCACGTGTTTTACCGTTACAGGATATGCCTTATATGGAAGATGGTACTCCGGTTGACATCGTGTTGAACCCGTTGGGTGTGCCTTCACGTATGAACGTTGGTCAAATTTTGGAAACCCACCTCGGTTGGGCGGCTCAAAAATTAGGTCAACAAGTCAACGAATTGTGGGAACAATACAAAAAAGGCGAGAAGTCAGAGAAAGATTTGCGCGCTAAGTTGAAAGATGTATACGGCGAAAAGCAGTATAAGCGCGAAATTGAGAAGATGACCAAAGAAGAATTGGATGATATGATCCCCAATTTGAAGAATGGTATTCCGATGGCTACTCCGGTATTTGACGGCGCTACAGGTGATGACATCAATAAGATGTTAACAATGGCAGGATTACCCACCTCCGGTCAGATTGATTTGTATGACGGCAGGACCGGTGAGAAATTTGACCGTAAGGTTACCGTTGGTATCATCTATATGATTAAACTGCACCACATCGTTGATGAGAAAATGCACGCTCGTTCAGTTGGTCCTTACAGTTTGGTTACCCAACAGCCTTTGGGCGGTAAGGCACAATTCGGTGGTCAACGTTTCGGTGAAATGGAGGTTTGGGCTTTGCAAGCTTATGGTGCTGCCTATACCTTGCAAGAGATGTTGACGGTTAAATCCGATGATGTGAACGGACGTTCTAAAGTTTATGAGGCGATAGTCAGAGGTGAAGATACTTTTGAAACCGGTATTCCGGAGTCATTCAATGTTTTGACCAAAGAAATCAAATCATTGTGCTTGAACGTTGAACTTTTGAACGAAGCAATTTAGGTTAGAGGAGTTAGTTTAAGATGAATGATATAGCAAAATATTTTGGTGGACAGGTATCGCCCGAAACTTTTGATAAAATCAAGATTTCGATAGCTTCTCCCGAACAAATTCGTTCTTGGTCGTATGGTGAAGTTAAAAAACCCGAAACCATTAACTATCGCACATTTAAACCCGAAAGAGACGGTTTGTTCTGCGCCCGTATTTTCGGTCCGGTAAAGGATTATGAATGCTTGTGCGGTAAGTATAAACGTATGAAGTATCGCGGCATCGTTTGCGAGAAATGCGGTGTTGAAGTAACTTTATCTAAAGTTCGTCGTGAGAGAATGGGGCATATTGAATTAGCCGCTCCGGTTGCGCATATTTGGTTTTTGAAATCTTTGCCCAGCCGTATCTCAATGATTACCGATATTCCGATGAAGTCTTTGGAGCGTGTTTTATATTTCGAAAGCTACATCGTGATTGAGCCGGGGTTGACGCCGTTGGGTATCAATGAGTTGCTGACCGAGGATCAATATCAAGAGGCTTTAGATGAATACGGCGAAGATGCTTTCAGAGCTTCTATCGGTGCTGAAGCTTTGAAAGAGATTTTGGCCAATATCAATTTGGAAGAGCAACGTGATGCTATCAGAGCCGAATTGAAAGATAACGCTTCTGAGGCTAAACGCAAAAAGTTGGTTAAGCGCTTGAAGATTATTGAATCTTTCATCGAATCCAACACCAAGCCGGAATGGATGATTTTGGACGTATTGCCGGTTATTCCGCCGGAGTTGCGTCCGTTAGTTCCGTTAGACGGTGGTCGTTTTGCCACTTCGGACTTGAACGATTTGTATCGTCGTGTAATTAACCGTAACAATCGTTTGAAGAGATTGTTGGAGTTGCACGCACCTGATATTATCGTGCGCAACGAAAAGAGAATGTTGCAAGAATCGGTTGATGCTTTGTTTGACAACGGCCGCAGAGCCAGAGCTATTACCGGCACCAACAAACGTCCGTTAAAATCTTTGTCGGATATGCTGAAAGGTAAGCAAGGTCGTTTCCGTCAAAACTTACTTGGTAAACGTGTTGACTATTCCGGACGTTCGGTTATTACCGTAGGACCGGAATTGAAATTGCAACAATGCGGTTTGCCCAAGAAGATGGCGCTCGAATTGTTTAAGCCTTTCGTATATGCCAAGTTGGAACTCTATGGTCACGCTACCACCATTAAGGCGGCCAAACGTATGGTTGAAAAAGAAAGGCCGGAAGTTTGGGATATTTTGGAAGAAGTAATCAGAGAGCATCCGGTATTGTTAAACCGTGCGCCGACCTTGCACCGTTTGGGTATTCAAGCATTTGAGCCGGTGTTGGTTGAGGGTAAAGCAATTCACTTGCACCCGTTAGTGTGCACCGCGTTCAATGCCGACTTCGATGGTGACCAAATGGCGGTTCACGTGCCGTTGTCAATAGAGGCTCAGTTGGAGGCTCGTGTATTGATGATGTCAACCAACAATATTTTATCCCCTGCCTCCGGTAAGCCGATTATCGTGCCGACCCAAGATATGGTTTTGGGTATTTATTATCTGACCTATGAAGCCGAGGGTATGAAAGGCGAGGGTATGGCATTTGCTGACTTTAACGAAGTGCAGATGGCTTTGTTTGAGAAAGTGGTTGACTTGCACGCCAAGATTAAATGCCGTATGGAATACGTCGATGATGAAGGCAATTTGAAGTACGGTTTGGTTGAAACCACTCCGGGACGCATTATCGTCTATGAAACTTTGCCTAAGCATAAGAATGTTAAATTCTCGTTGGTTAACCGCTTAATCAGAAAGAAAGAAATCGGCGAAATTATTGATACGATTTATCGTCACTGCGGTCAAAAGGAAACCTGCTTGTTTGTTGACAAGATTATGACTTTAGGTTTCACCAATGCTTGCAAAGCCGGTATATCTTTCGGTAAAGATGATTTGATTGTTCCGGCAGCCAAAGAGACTTTGATTGCCGAAACTCAAGCTCAAGTTAAAGAGTTTGAACAGCAATATCAAAACGGTTTGATTACCAAAGGTGAGAAATACAATAAGGTAGTTGATATTTGGGCAGCTTGCACCGATAAAGTTGCTGATGAGATGATGAAAAACATTTCAAAAACCGAAAACGGTTATATCAACTCGGTTTATATGATGGCTCACTCCGGAGCCCGCGGTTCGGCAGCGCAAATGCGTCAATTGGCCGGTATGCGCGGTTTGATGGCTAAGCCGTCAGGTGAGATTATTGAACAACCGATTATTTCAAACTTTAAAGAAGGTTTGACGGTGTCGGAATACTTTAATTCAACTCACGGTGCTCGTAAAGGTTTGGCCGATACCGCTTTGAAGACTGCTAACTCGGGTTATTTGACTCGTCGTTTGGTTGATGTGGCACAAGATGTTGTAGTTACTGAAACCAACTGCGGTACTGAGCGCGGCATTATTGTTCGTCCGGTTGTTGATGGCGGTAATGTTATCGTATCAATCGGCGAAAGAATTTTGGGACGCACTATTCAAGAAGATATTGTTCACCCCGAAACCGGTGAAGTTATTGTCAAGAAAGGTAAACTGATTGATGAGAACGATGTTGAAAAGGTTGAAGCTGCCGGTGTTGAACAAGCTAAGATTCGTTCGGTTTTGACTTGCGAAAGTGAGCACGGCGTTTGTGCTGCTTGCTATGGTCGTGATTTGGCCAGAGGAACTCCGGTTAATATCGGTGAGGCGGTCGGCGTTATTGCCGCTCAGTCCATCGGTGAGCCCGGAACCCAATTGACTATGAGAACATTCCACATCGGTGGTGCGGCGCAAAAAGGTGCTGAACAAGCTTCGGTTGAAGTGCCGTTTGCCGGTGTGATGAAATTGGATAACGGTCACGTGGTTATCAATTCGGAAGGTAATGGCTTGGTATTGTCACGTAACTGCGAGATTGTGATTGAAGATGCTCAAGGAAGAGAAAAATCACGTCACAACATTCCTTATGGTACTAAGTTGTTAGTAGCCGAGGGTGACAAGGTTAAAAAAGGTCAAAAGATTGCCGAATGGGATCCGTTTACCGTTCCGGTTATTACCGAAAAAGCCGGTAAAGTTGAACTGGTTGACTTAATTAACAATGTTTCGGTTAAGGAAGTTACTGATGAAACTACCGGTATCGTATCCAAGATTGTAATTGATTGGCGTTCCAACTCGGCTAATGCCGGCTTGAAGCCCAGCATTATCTTGAAAGATGCTAAAGGTAAACAGGTAATGTCGGAAAATGGCAAAGAAGTTCGTTATTATATGGCGGCTGATGCTATTTTGACGGTTGATAACGGTGCCGAGGTTAAGGTCGGTGATGTTATCGCGAGAATTCCCAGAGAATCCTCAAAGACTAAAGATATTACCGGTGGTTTGCCGCGTGTTGCCGAGTTGTTTGAAGCCAGACGTCCGAAGGATCCGTCAATTATTTCAGATGTGGACGGTATTGTTGAATTCGGCAAGGATTACAAATCCAAACAACGTATTATGGTTGTGCCGGCCAAGGGTAATCCGGTTGAGTACTTGATTCCTAAGGGCAGACGTTTGATCGTTCAAGACGGTGATGTGGTTAAAAAAGGTGATGCTTTAGTTGACGGTACACCGGCGCCGCACGATATTTTGCGCGTTTTGGGCGTTGAAAAATTGGCCGAATATTTGGTTAAGGAAATCCAAGACGTATATCGCCTGCAAGGTGTTAAAATCAACGATAAGCACATTGAGGTAATTGTATCGCAAATGTTGCGTAAAGTTGAAATTACCGATCCGGGGGATACCACCTACTTGATTGGCGAGCAAGTTGATGCTGATGACTTTGAGGTCAGAAATGCCAAGGCGGTTGAGGCTGGAGAAACTCCGGCTAAGGCTGACCCGATATTGTTGGGTATTACCAAGGCATCTTTGCAGACCAAGTCATTTATTTCGGCCGCATCCTTCCAAGAAACTACTCGTGTCTTGACCGAAGCTGCTGTTGAAGGTAAGGTTGATGATTTGAGAGGCTTGAAAGAGAATGTCATTGTCGGCCGCTTGATTCCGGCAGGAACCGGTACGGTATTGCGCGCTTTGAAGAAAGTTGCCGCACAAAACGACAAAGAAATTCAAGCGATGAAAGAAGAACACGCTCAACTGGAGAATTCTTCTAATCAATAGGATTTGATTGGTTATAAAAAGCGCTGAGCAAATAGTTCGGCGCTTTTTTTGATACAAAATAATTTTTTGTTTGAGTTTTGCCAATCTTGGCATTAGCTTTAATGTCAAAACAATTGATGATTATTATGGGGTGTGACAACCTCTTTTCGAGTGTTTTATAAATGTAAGGACATTAAATTTGCACGCCTGACGGTTATTTAAATAAATGACTGGAAGGCGGTAAAATAAGCCTTGCGGTCAATATACCTTACTATCTCGCATGAATAGTTGTCAACTTCCAGTCGCTTCTCATCAAAGCGACTTTTTTTACAACTTAAAAAAAGGAAGTTTGAAATATGAATAAAAAAATCGCATTAATTTCAGTTTTGGCTTTAAGTGCTTGCGGGACGATATTTAACGGAGGCAGTCAAGATATAAGTTTTGACTCCAATGTTAAAGATGTTACAATTTATATTGATGGAGTAAAAGCTTGCAAAACACCTTGTGTTTATCCGATTGATCGCAGTGCGTCAAGTGTAATTGCCGTCGCTAAAAAAGAAGGTTATGAGAATCAGCAACAAATTATAAAATCATCTTTTAGCACAGTATCAATTTTGAATTTAACTTTTTGGCCAAGTTGGTTGACCGATGTGGCAACCGGAGGTATGTGGCAGTATCGCCGCGACGGGGTGTATATTGATATGGAAAAACCAACTACCAAACACGCCGAATTGCAAAAAATCAAACAGAATGTAGCAACCAGACGTTTTGCACTTTACAATTACGGCGAACTGAAAATTGAAGCAGCCAAAGGGCAAGAGGGCGAATATGTTAAAGCTTTAGCAGCGTTGCGCAATCAATCACCGCAGAGCATAATACCGCAAATTAATCAAGCAACTAATGAAGTGGAATTAGCTCATCTTGTCACTAATATTGAATAAGTAAAAAATAACCCCCGATGTTTGAACTGTATCCCGAAATTTGGACAGTAAAAAAAGTCCCGAGGGGAGTTCACCA
>ERZ842401.3035-NODE-3035-length-21421-cov-55.744079_pt1 | contig 21421 bp, 17 predicted proteins | sample MGYA00521270_ERZ842401 | MGnify/ENA primary metagenome ERZ842401 (study PRJEB31892, sample SAMEA3878208) | bioreactor metagenome | biome: Moose rumen | place: Sweden | collected 2011-10 | study: EMG produced TPA metagenomics assembly of the PRJEB12797 data set...
CGAAGGCTTTGCCGTTAAGGTGCCCCATTGCAATAAAGCGAAACGGGGTGTCACTGCCATGCCAGAGGCGCTACTCCACATTGATGGCGGTCTGAGCTTTGAAGCCCGTCTGCTGGTCTGTGACAGTGAGGCGCAGTGTGCCACGCTGCTTGGCAGCCTGCACCACGACAACGAGCTGACCAGCGAAAAGACGCATGGTAGGCTGGGTGAAGGGTTCGAGCGAGGTGGCATCTCCATTACAGGCAGCACGATAGGTGCCGGCACCCTCTACCTCGAAGACGAGCTGGTCGGTGGCAAAGGGCACAAGCGTTCCATCAGCATCGGTCAGCGACACGGTGACGAAGGCCAGGTCTTGCCCGTCGGCATTGAGACGAGCAGGAGCAGACGCGGTGGTTGTCGTCGTTCCCAACATGGCGATGGGGCTGGTGGTACTGTGTTGCGTCCACGTGTCAAGTTGCAAACGGGCAGGCTTACCAGCGGTGCGCAGGGTCTGCTCAGCAGCTTTGTTGCCTTGATTGTCGTAGGCCACCACGCGTAGCTCGCCTGGCTCATACTTCACGTCGTTCCAGCGCAGGCGATAGCGGTCCAGCCGCTCGGCAGGGTTCTTGTGCAGACGGCCCAGGCTCTTGCCGTTCAGGAAGAGTTCAGCCTCATCATAGTCAGTGTAGCAGTAGACCGGTGTCACCTGACCCACACGGCTGTCTTTCCTCTTTCCACCTTTCTCTCCCCACGACCAGTGCGGCAGGAGATGGAGCGTGTGCTGCTCTTTCTGCCAGTGCGAGCGATAGAGATAGTAGCGGTCCTTAGGCAGTCCGGCGAGGTCGCAGATGCCAAAGTAGCTGCTACGCGAGGGCCAATATTCGTCGTAGGGGGTTGGCTCGCCCAGATAGTCATAACCCGTCCATACGAACTCGCCTATGACCCAGGGCTTGTCGTCCTGCCATTGCCAGTCATCATCGGGCAAGTTGCTCCACGAGCACCACTCCACATCGTAGCCAGAGCACTGTCCGTCAGGGTGCTTGGCCTTGTTCGAGGGTTCCACGGGGAAATAGTAAGTACCTCGCGAAGACACGGTAGAGGCAGTCTCAGAGCCTAAGAGAAATCCCTGTGGCAGACGGTCGAAGGTGCTCTGATAGCGGTGCAGGCGATAGTTCAGGCCTGGCACGTCCATCAGCTGGATAAAGCCTGTGCTCAATGCGTTGTCGGGCCGATCGCAGCCTTGTGTCACAGGACGCGTGGGGTCGAGTTGGTGGCAGAGATCCTGCAGGTGCTGGGCCATCTCGCGGCCACCCTTCATACCCTGCTCGGGAATCTCGTTGCCGATGCTCCACATCACGATGCTGGGGTGATTGCGGTGAGCCAACACGAGGTTGGTGATGTCGCGGTCGCTCCACTCCTTGAAGAAGCGGGCGTAGCCATTGCGGCACTTCTTGTAGACCCACATGTCGAACGACTCGGCCATGACCATCATGCCGAGCGAGTCGCACAGGTCCATCTGTATCTGCGAAGGCATGTTGTGGCTGGTGCGTATGGCGTCGCAGCCCATCTCCTTCATGGTCTTTATCTGGCGTATGAGGGCGGCCTTGCTGACAGCGGCACCCAAGGGGCCGAGATCGTGGTGCAGGCAGACACCTTTTATCTTCCGCGACTGGCCATTGAGCTGGAATCCGCCTTCCTTCGACACGCTCACGGTACGCAGGCCCACGTTCTGCGTAATCTGGTCTACGGTCTGCCCGTTTTTCATCAGGCGCACGGTGGCCTTGTAGAGATAGGGTGACTCGGGGCTCCAGAGCTGTGGCTGCGGCACTTGCAGCTGAACGCTTGCCGTACTGTCAGCGGCAAGCTGGGCGTGGTGGGCATCGACCACATGACCCTGATGGTTGCGCAGCTCTACTTCTATGCCATACCCTGTTGTGCTGGCAGCCGTCTGCACGCTGACGATGGCGCGTCCACCTTCTATGCGCTCAGTACGAAAGCAGGTGAGCCATGGGTCGAGACGGGCCTCGCCAGTGAGCACAAGCGTGACGGGGCGGTAGATGCCAGCGCCAGGATACCAGCGCGAGCTCTCCTCAACATTCTGCAGGTCTACCTCAAGCTGGTTGTCACCCTGACGCATGTAGGGGGTGATGTCAACACGGAAAGTGTTGTAGCCGTAGGCCCAGTATCCGGCACGGTGGCCGTTCAGGGTCACGGTAGGCTCGGCCATGGCTCCGTCGAACACCAGTTCAGCGTGGGCATAGCCAGCAGGGATGGTGAGCGTGCGGCGATAGTGACCCTCACCAATCCAGGGTAGTGAGCCTGAACGTCCGCTCTTCTCTGTGGCCTGCTTCTCGCCGTTCTGCTCGATGGCTACCACCTGCAAATCCCACTTCTTGTCGAAGGGGCCACTGATAGCCCAGTCGTGGGGCACGCTTACCTGCTGCCACGTCTGGCCGTCGCGTGAGAACTGCCAGCCATCGGTGAGTACCTGTTGCTGTCGCTGCTGCGCCATGGCCGTCGTAGCAGCGGCAAGCGCAAGTATTAAGAGTGTCTTTCTCATTTCTTAATGCGTATGATGTTAAGTGAATAGGCGGGTATGCATACCTCTACGCTGTTGCCATCGGGCGAGAGCAACTGCTCGGTGGGCACAATGGCGGTGGGCTGCTGCAGGGTGTTCTCATCAGTACCCAGTGCGCTGTGCAGTTGGATGAGACGGGCCGAAGCCGGAGTGAAGCCGCGCAGGTCGAGGCGGGCGGTGGTGGTCTGGTCGCCAGTGTTGCACACCTTGACAATCAGCTCGCCCTGGGCATCGTCGATAGTAGCCGAAGAGAAGATGCCCTTCGAGGTGTCGTGTTTCAGCACGGTGTCGAAGACGAGCTGCTCGCCGAGCCAAGCCTTCACACTGTCGCCAGCCACTTGCAGCGTGATGTCGTACCAACGGCCAGTCTCCACATGGCCGCGCTTGGTGGCAGTCTGTGTCTTGCCACCGCCGCTTATCTGTTCAATGCCGTGCTGGGTGTTGCCCCATCCACCAAAGTTGACCCAGGCATAGTTATTCTCGTCGACATAGTTGAAGACGATGATGAAGCCCTCGGCGCCCTCGTCCTTGCGGGCACGGAACTTCAGGGTGTAGTGGTCACTGTTGATGGTCTGCCTGCACACAGCCACACACTGCTCGCGCAAGGAGGTCTGCGAAAGGGTGCCGTCAGCGTTGGCCTGCCAGCTGCCAGACACGTGGTCGGCCTCAGCGGCTAAACCGTTGGGCACGGCATCATCGGCAGGAGCGGCAAACGAGGCCTTCGTGGCCCAAGTGGCAAAGCCTGCACGGCTCTTCTTGGGCGTGACAGGTTTTTGCGCCAGCGATTCGTAGGGGTTGTGCTGCTGCACGCGCACCACCTGCTTGCCGAGGTGCTGCGGCATGAGCTGCTGCACATAGTAGGAGGGCGTGCCCATGACCCGATGGCTGTTGAAACGTATCATGTCGGGGCGCCATTTGGCATCGTTCTCGTTGACGAAGATGGGAGCATAGCTGTTCAAGGGCACGATGTCCGAGTTGTTCTCCATGCCCATCATATAGACGGCCTCACCCAAGGCGGCGTTCAGGTTGCCCAGGTCGCCGAAGCCACTGGTCACGGCATACTCTCCCACATAAACCTTGGGGGCGGGCTTGCCATTGGCCTGAGTGCGGGGATAGATGTCATACTTATGGAAAGCATCGCTGAACCAGGCGGGGTTGCGATAGTAGTGTTCGTCGAGCAGATCGACCTCGAGGTCGCTGCCCCACTTGGGGTTGTCATCGCCCCAGGCCACGAGGTTGCCAATGAGCTTGATGTCAGGGTACTTGGCACGGACAGCCTGACGGAACTTGTCGTAGCGCTCGTAGTAGTGATCGCTCTGCTGGCGTGGGTCGGGCTGGTTGTTTTCATTGCCAATCTCCAAGTACTCGATGTTGAACGGGGCCGGGTGGCCGTTCTTGGCGCGCATGGCTCCGTATTTGCTGGTAACGGGGCCGTTGGCATACTCCAAGGCGTTGAGGGTCTCGTCAATCCAAGGCTGAATGGAGTCCACAGGCGTCATGCCACCGTGCCAAAGACCCACATTGACCACATAGAGAGGCTTGGCACCGAGGTCTTCGGCCAGCTGGAGATACTCGTGGAAGCCAATGCCGTCGGTGGTGCGGTAGCCCCAGTTCACGTTCCAATGACCCTCGCGCTCCTCGATGGGACCGATGGTGCGCTCCCAGCGGAAGGCATTGTCTGGGCTTTCCTGCCCCTCGACAAAGCAACCGCCCGGAAATCGCATGAACTTGGGATGCATCTGATAGAGCATATTGGCCAGGTCAGGGCGCATTCCGTTCGCACGATTCTTGAAAGTCGGCGGGAACAGGCTCACCACATCGAGCTGCAACGTGCCACGGCCGTCAAAGACGAGGGCAAACTGCGCCTTGGGGTCGTTGCCGGTGGCGGTGAGGGTAGCTTCGTACTTGTGCCAGTTTTTGTCAGCGGGAAAACCGCTGACCACAGTTTCGGCATAAAGCTCAGAGCCGTCGGTATTGCAGAGAGTGGCTTTGACGGTGCCCTTATAGCTGCCCCTGGCAAAGAACGTGAGGCGGTACTGCCGGCCCTGCACGGCGTTGATGCCCCAGAAGCCTTCGTTGACAAGGCAAACGGGCTGCTGGGGGGTAGCGGCTATAGTCAGCTCGAGAGCGTTGTGCTGAGCAGCGTTCAGGAGTTTTACTTTCTTCGAGGGCTGGATGAGGTGGGCCTGCAGCTGCGACGGAGCCGCAGCAAACGTAGACCAGCCTTGCATATCAGCGGGCGCGCCGTAACGGGGACCATCCTCGAAGGAGCGGTTGCGTATCAGCTCGGCATAGAGGCCACCATCGGCAGCATGGTTGATGTCTTCAAAAAATATGCCGTAGTGCGTAGGGCTGACGAGCGGCCCGCGGTCGTTGGCATCGATGCTGATGGTTATCTGAGCCTGTGCGGCTGTTGCGGTGGCCATGAGAGCGGCCAGAAAGAGGTGTTTCATTGCTTTTGGGAGTTTTAGGGCTTATGGGGCTTATAAGTCTTATAGGGCTTATAGGACTCATAGGGCTTATAGTTATTACCACTTGTCCTTGGTTTGGATGTCGTCGGCCCAACGGTGGTCTTTAGGGAATGGCTGTCCACCCCATGCCTTCACCTGTGTCCAAGGCTCGGCAGGACAAGTCCAGAAATCGTGGTCGGCAGGCAAGCCAAGGGGCATGAGTGACAGCGACGTCATATAGAGCGAACCGTTGTTGGTGTACCAGTCGGCCGTGCCAGGCTGCGATCCGCAGAAGCCTATGGTCAGGAAGCCCGCATCGTTGTAGTTGTTCTGCTGGTCGTACATGCGGTGCATGACCTGTGTCAGCGCAGCGCGAACCTGTCCGTTCGTGAGGTCTTTAGGCAACTTCTGATACCACGCCATCAGTGCCAATGGCTGCATAGCTGCCATGCGGTAGGGCGTAGAACGGCCAATGACGGGGAAGGTGCCCTCTGGCGAGATGAAGCGCTCCAGTATGATGGCAAACTTCTGCGCACGCTTCAAGGCGCGGTCGTAGTATTTCTTGTACTCCAGTCGGGTGTTGGCCTTGGCATCGAGCATGTTCTGCAACGTCTCCAGATACATGGCATGAAACACGTAGCTGGTATAATAGTCGAAGGCGAAGACAGGACCGTCAGCATACCAGCCATCACCCACATACCACTCCTCCACCTTTCGGATGGTGGTCATCACGCGATAGTCATCGTAGGCCTTAAGACCGAATGCCTTGGCCAGGAAGCTCTCGATGGTTGAGGAGAAGAGGAACCAGTTGGTGTACGGAGGCTCCACGCGTCGCAGTTGCTGGAACTCCTCGAGGTAGCGTTGCTTTGTAACGTCATCGAGCGGCATCCAGAGGGCGTCGTAGGCACGTATGAACGACTCGGCCACATAGGCGGCGTCGACCAGCGCCTGACCATGCCCGCGCCAAGCCAGATAGTCGGGCGACTGGGGGTCGACAGCATGCTTATAGGCCGCCAGCGCCCACTCGCGCAGTTGCTTGCGCTGCTGTCCTTCAGCCGTGTCGTCGTCGGGCAAAGTGAGCCATGGTGCCAAACCAGCCATCAGGCGACCGAAGGTCTCCATGTAGGCCACCTTCTTGTTGCGTCCGTCCCAGTTGGGCGACACCTCTACTACCATATTCTTTTGCAGCTCGCCCTTGGCCATATTCTCCAGCACAGGCTGTGCCATCTTGTATGCCTGCTGGCACCAGTATTCGCGGTCGGACATCTGCTTTGCTTTCTTAGCTGCTTGCAAGGGCAGTGAGCAGAGGGCAACTGCCAGCAGCATGAGGGTTAGTTTCTTCATAGTTATTGGGGTTTAGTTATAACAGTCTGGTATGGGGTTTTATATCACGGTGAATGGAATGCCTGCGGCTCAAAGGGGCATGGTCTGTGCAAACTGCACCTGATATGGCCACTGCTCGTCGTTAGCCGTATTGTCATCCCATGGATGGCGCCAGTGCTCGGTGGGGGCACCCATCACCACGAAAAACAGGTGCTGGCAGGTGGCACCGGCAGGCAATGTGAGCGTGGCAGTGCCCTCGACATCACTCTGCGGGGTGCCGTAGAGGCGTGTGCCATCGGCCATCAGAGCCACAAAGGCATAGCGCCAGCCGGCCTTCTGCACGTTTATACTGCGCCAACCCTCGGCTCCAGCCATGCCCTTAAAGCTGGCGCTGACGGTGGTTCCAGCCGTCGGCACGCGCATGTTGGTGATGTTGTAGCCATAGTTCTGGGGGCAGTGGTCAACGTCAGACCTGTATATGCGCTGCGAGGCGTCGACCGTCTGCAAGAACCGCTTATGCTGTCCTATGCGGTGGGCAGCACGTTCGCGAATGCCATCGATGTCCCACGTGGCCATGCGCATGATGCCCTCCATCATCTCGTCGCAGAACTGTGCCTGCGAGAGTCCGTTAAGTCGCTTGTAGGCCTCAACGGGATCCTCGGGCTTGATGGACTCGCGCCATAGTCGGCCCACGAAGTCCTGCCCGTGCTTCATGCACCAATAGTCCTGAATGAAAAAGTTCTGATAGCGCCACTCCTCATGCAGCAGATTGAGGTGACAGAGGTTCAGGTGGGAGTCGAAGTCGCCATTGGTGAACTGGCCTTCAGGGAACGCCTTATAGGCCTGCCAGTTGGCACAGCTCTCCCACCAGCCGTTGCCCCCAGAGGCTCCATCGCCATAGCCATAGTTGAAGCCATGCTGCATGCCGAGGTCGGCCGACACCAGATACTGGAACGTGTGCCCCACCTCATGGGCCACAGTGGTAGAGATGCTGGCCGCCCAGGGGTTGAAGTGGCCTATGCCGGTCTTGCCGCCACCCACGCCGTCGGTGCCTGCAGCATCGGCACGCCATTCGGTCTGGTAGGGTATATACAGCTGTATCTTATACTTGTCGGTGGTCGACGCGCCAGGCTTTACAAAGCCGAGCATGGCGGTATAGGTGTCCCAGCAGCGCTCTGTCCATGCGGCCACAGTGTTGGCGTTGCAACGATAGCTGCCAATGGCTATGTTGGCTGGGTTGCTGCCGAATCGGACGTCCCAGAAGATGGCAAAGTGCTCGGTCTCTACCATGTGGGCGAAATTGTATCCCTCGGTGGCAGCGTCATTGGTGTAGTCGGTGCCACTATAGGTGCTTGGCTTCAGCAGATAGCGACCTGGATTGGCAAACGACAGCTGTGCCTTGTCGATGGGCAGCACCGATGTGTAGCTCTGCGGAGTCACGGTACCGTTATTGCGGCACAGCTGAAATTGCGATGACTGGAATCTGATGGAGTCGACGTCGCCGATGAGAATCTGCCTGTTGGCCTTGAAGCGGTCGTCATATTGCACCCAGAGCGTGTCCTGAGCGGCCAGACGATTGCAGGCCACGCAAGCGAGCAATGCGGTGATGTATAGTCTGTTCATTGGTGATGTATGCTATTTGATGATGTGTTTCTTGCCGTCAATAATGTAGATGCCGGGCTTGAGGCCTTCGCGGTGGCGGACATCGAGCCGGCGCCCCTGCATGTCGAAAACGCCATCCCTGGCAGGCGTATTGCCCGCCATGTCAGCCTGGGGCAGCAAGATGGCGCTCAGGTCTTCGCTGATGCCATCAATATAGAACTGCAACAACCGTTTCTCTGCGCTGTTGTCCACGAACCACGAGCTGAAGGCCTTCACCAGCAGCGAGTCGGCGTGTTGGCTCACAAGGCCATTGTCGCCCAGTGCATAGGCTCCTGGCGCAATCTTACGGTTGAGCACCGAGCTGCCGTCGCGTCGCGTATATGTGCCTCTGAGCCCCACCACTGTGCTGCGGTCGCTGTTGTGCACCGACACTGTCTGTGGCGACTGCTTGGGCTTGAGCGTAACATTGGGCAGCAGATAGAGTGGCCCCTTGGGGCGCACGTTGCCGAAAGCAATGGCCGTACGACCTTCGGGCAAGTCGGGCTGGCGCGTAGGACGCAGGATGTAGTGCTGGCTGGCCTGCATCACCACATCGTCGGTATCGAGGCTGATGGTCTGAAACTCCACCACCGCCTGTTCGCCGTCGCGAATGCCGCGCACGGTGGCCAGCTGGGCATCATCGCCAAAGGTCTGGCGCACCTGCTCGCCAGTGAGCGCCACGGGCAGCACAATACTGTTCCAAAGTCCCACGGCGAGCGTACGGCGCAGTGCCAGCAGGCCGTGCTCCATGGTATAGTCGTTGCCATAGCGCAGGCTGTCCTCGTCAAGCAGAAAGCGCTCGATGGTCTTCATGCGTAGCGACTTTACCTCACTACGAGCAAAGGTATCGCGCCCCAGCACGATGTCATCGCCGCGCAGCTGCAGCAACGTGCTCGATTCTGAGCTTACTATATAATAATAGGTAGTGCCGCGCGTGGTCGTGAGCATCAGGTATTTAGCCGTGATGAGCGATGAATAGCGGTCGGCTGTGGCAGGCAGCAGGCCGACGAGGGCCAGCAACACTGCCATGAAGAGTCTTTTGTTCATGTCGTGAAAAAGGTGTCAAGGGGTGGGTGTTACGGGCTTGATGCGACCGTCGGGCCAGAACTCCATGCGATCGATACACACCTCACGGTGGAATCCTGGGCCGTCCTTACGGTCGAGATAGTTCTTGTTGATGCGGTGGTAGACTATATACCACTTGTCCTTACCGGGCACCTGCAGCACCGAGTTGTGGGCCGGGCCATAGATGTGCTGGTCGGGACGCTGAATGAGCACTATAGGCTCCTGGGCTACCTCTATCGGCCCCATGGGCGACTTACTGGTGCCGTAGGCTACGTGATAGTTGGGTGAACCCGTGTCGTCAACACTCCAAAGAAAGTAGTATATGCCCTTACGCTTGAACACATAGGGGGCCTCGCGATAGGCATAGTCGCGCAGCGAGCCGCCACGAGGTGTGAGCAGCTTAATGGTAGTGGTGTCTATTGATACCATGTCATCGTTAAGTTTGGCCACGGCCATATAGCCATTGCCCCAGTAGAGGTAGCTCTGTCCATCGTCATCAGTAAACACGTCGACGTCTATCTGCTGGCCGTTCTTCTGGCCTTCGGGGCGCTTGTCTACGATAGGGTGGCCTACGTCGGCAAATGGCCCTATGGGAGAGTCGCTCACAGCCACGCCAATGGCCTTACGCTCACCTTGGTCGCCACTGAAGTAGAAGTAGAACTTACCGTTCTTCTTCTCGATGGCGGGTGCCCAAGCGTTACCTTTGGCCCAACGAGTGTCTTTCTTCAGGTCGAGAATAGTGCCTTCGTAGCGCCACGACTTGAGGTCTTTCGACGAATAGCAGGTGAAGAAGTAGCCCCCCCAGCCTGGTGCACCGTCGGTTGTGCTGTAGATGTAGTAGCGGCCTCCATCGGCAATAATCTCAGGGTCGGCATGCCATTCGGGCAGGATGGGGTTGTGCTGTGCCCTGGCTGGCATGAGCGTCATCATAGCCGACGCCACGGCCGTGAGCAATAGTTTGGTAGTCTTCATGTGTACAGTAGTTTTTAGTTATTCTTTGCAAAGGTAAGAAAATCTTTCGTAACAGGCGTGAGTTTATCATTATTTAACCCACGGCCCTGTACCCCCACAAGCCTAAACAAAATCGCATCAACCGTGCACGCTCACTCGGCGCCCCTGGCCTGACCGCTCAGGTACTCATAGCCAAAGCGGCAGCGCAGGCAGTCGCGGCGGTCGCAATATTCGCGCTTCAGCTGTATGAGCGCCTGCGAGTCAGCGGCAGTCTTCACGTTGAGGCCACACTCCTGCCACATGCGGGTGATGTGATTGCGTTCGGCATGCAACTGCTCAAGCAAGTCGAAAGCGCGGTCACACCACTGCTCCTTCTGGCGGTGGCGCCCCATGGCGAAGAGCATGGGTATGGCCGTGTTGATGACGAGCAGCGTGAGCGAGGCTTTCGAGAGATACTTCTCGGCGCGTGTGCTCTCGGCGCCAAACAGATGGTGGGACTGCCAGTAGGGCGTGACGTGGGTCTGCAACAGCAGGTTCAGCTGATCCACTGTCTGACACTCAAGCAGGGCGCTCAGACTGGTATGACGATCGTAATAGAGCTGCGCCAGTTGTGCAATGCGTATGTGGGGAAAGTTCTGCGGACGCAGCCGCAGGAAGCGCCATAGTGACGGGTCCATGGGCTGCATGCCGAACTTGTGCTGTAGGTACTGGTATTCGCTGCGCAGCCGCTCAAAGTAGGCATCGCCGACAGCCTGCTCACGATGGCGTGGGGTCATCTGCTCCAAGTTGAGCAGCCCGGCCTGACCCATAAAGATGGCTTCGACCTGAAACAGGTCATCGCGATGCTTGCCCACAGCTTGCAAGGGCAGCTGATAGGCCCAAGTCTCAAAGGCCTCGCCGTTGATGCCGAAGCCGAAGTTGCGTGCCAAGGTGACGAAATAGGCGTCTTCCCAAGACCCTTGACAGCGCTCGGCACGGCGCGCTATGGCTACGGTCTTCTGCTCAAGCCGCTCGGTCTGCAGCGCCGCCAGCCACGAATGCACCTTCAGCGTAGACAGACTGGGTATGATGCGATAGCAGGGTGGATACTGGTCGGTATGCAGCAGCTGCTCGTAGTTGTCGCGCACCTGAACCGGCACGGGCAGCTCCATCTGCGGCAGACGCTCGCCACGCTTGGTGACCACCTCGGCGTCGGCCTGCTCAACCACGTGCAGCACAACATTGTTGTAGGCCTCGTCGTCCTGATGGCCATGCTGATACCAGTCGCTCGAACGGGTGTGCAGCTCGACGTTGCCCACCCATAGCGTGCCACCAATCTTCACCTTAGCGTTGAAGAAATCAGGGCCGCTGTCGCGACGGTTGTATAGTCCGGGGTCTATCACCTCCACCTCGCGGCCGTCGGTGGTGGCCAACGGACGTAGGGGCCATAACTTGTGCTTCCAGGTGTAATGCAGCAGTTTCTCCATAGTAGTTGCCTTGGGGTTCTTAGGGAGTAGCGACGGCGCAGCAGCAGTGCAGCTGCCTTTCCAGCGCAATTTTCATGCAAAAATAGTGAATAAATCTTGAAAGGGAGCGATTTTGACCAGATTTTTTCACGGATATGACTAAAATTCAGTAACTTTGCAGCGTTTTTAATTCGAGTTAAAATGAAAATAGCTTTAATCGGCTACGGCAAGATGGGCAAGATGATTGAGGAAATCGCCCGCAGCCGGGGCCATGAGATTGTGAGTATCATCGACATTGACAATCAGCAAGACTTCGAGAGCGAGGCATTTGCCTCGGCTCAGGTGGCCATAGAGTTCACCAACCCGAAAGCAGCCTACGGCAACTATCTGAAGGCGTGGGACAAGGGTGTGAAAGTGGTGAGCGGCTCGACGGGCTGGATGCAAGAACACGGCGATGACGTGAGACAGGCCTGCACAAAGGGCGGCAAGACGCTGTTCTGGGCATCTAACTTCTCAATAGGCGTGGCCATCTTCTCGGCCGTCAACCGCTATCTGGCCAAGATTATGAACCAGTTTACGCAGTACGATGTAGAGCTGGAAGAGACACACCACGTGCATAAGCTCGACCATCCAAGCGGCACGGCCATCACTCTGGGCGAGGAAATCGTCGAGGCGCTGGATCGCAAGGACGGATGGGCCGAGGGCACCACCGATGTCGCCAAGCTGCGAATAGACAGCATACGGCGTGGCGAAGTGCCTGGCATACACACCATACGCTACGACAGCGACGCCGACTGCATAACGCTGACACACGATGCCCACTCGCGCCGAGGATTTGCGCTCGGTGCCGTGATGGCTGCCGAATATACCGCCCAGCACGACGGTCTGCTCACCATAAGCGACATGTTCCAATTCTAACAGATTCCCACAAGACCTATAGGCCCTATAAGACCCATAAGGCCTATAGGCCCCATAACACCAATCATGAAAAAGAAAGAAACACCAAACATGAAGAAACAATGGGCCAAGTTCATCGTAGTCCTTGTGCTCTATCTGCTCTTCCTATACTGGCTCCGCTCATGGCTGGGCCTCATCGTCGTGCCATTTATCTACGACGCATACATCTCCAAACGCATCAACTGGCAGTGGTGGAAGGAGGCCGAAGGACCCGTGAAGTGGATCATGTCGTGGGTTGACGCCATCGTCTTCGCCCTCGTGGCCGTCTACTTCATCAACCTCTTCTTCTTCCAGAACTACGTCATACCTTCAAGCTCGCTCGAGAAGTCGTTGCTAACGGGCGACTACCTGTTCGTCTCGAAGGTCTCCTATGGCCCACGCATTCCGCAGACACCGCTCACCATGCCACTGACGCAGCACACGCTGCCCGTCTTCGAGTGCAAGAGCTACATAGAGTGGCCACAGTGGGACTATCGCCGCGTGAAGGGACTCGGCAACGTTGAACTGAACGATATCGTGGTGTTCAACTATCCATCGGGCGACACCATCTGCAGCGACCTACGGCACCAGGCACAGGACTTCTACGGCATGTGCTATGAGATAGGCTATCAGTTCTATCCCAACCACCCCAACCCTGACTCGCTCACTGCCTTGCAGCGGATGAAATACTACAATGAGGTGAAGCAGCTGGGTCGACTCTACATAGAGCAGAACCGACAAGAGTTCGGTAGCATTGGCACGCGACCGGCCGACCGACGCGAAAACTACGTGAAGCGCTGCGTGGGCCTGCCCGGTCAGACCTTGCAGATTAAAGACCGCATTATCTACCTCGACGGCCAGAAGAACAAGGAGCCGGACAATGTGCAGTACACCTACCGAGTACGCCTGAAGCGACACCTCAGCGACGAAGAGCTGCTGCACTGGCAAATAACCATGGAGGACCTGATGCAGCTGAACCAGTTCGGATTCATGCCGCTCACCAATGCGGCCTATGCTGAGATGAAGCAGCGAACCGACCTCGTCGAGAGCATTGAGCTGGTGACTGAGGCCAGCGATACCGACATCTACCCACTTAATGGCAATAAGCACTGGACCCGCGACAACTACGGCCCCATCTGGATACCCAAGAAGGGAGCCACGCTGAAGCTGACGCTCGACAACCTGCCCGTCTACGAACGGCCTATCAGGGTGTACGAAAACAACGAGCTGGAGGTGCGCGACGGCAAGATCTATATCAACGGCAAGCAGGCCGAAAGCTACACATTCAAGATGGACTACTACTGGATGATGGGCGACAACCGTCACAACTCGGCCGACTCGCGCTACTGGGGCTTCGTGCCCGAGGACCACACCGTGGGCAAACCGATATTCATCTGGTGGTCAAGCGACCCCGACCGTCATGGCTTCTCAGGCATACGCTGGAATCGCCTGTTCCGCTTCGTCGACAACATCAAGTAGCCCACTGACAGGTGACAACCTGGTCGCCACTGATATTAACACTAACCAAATGCGCAGCACAGCTAAGTTTCTCATAGCGCTGGCCGTCTCACTCCTGGTGATGATGGCCTTCCGCGCATTGGTGGCTACCATCTACACTATCGAGGGCGACGGTCTGGCACCTGTGTTCCAGGCCGGCGACCGAGTGATGGTGAATCGCTGGAGCTACGGCCTGCGCACGGGCAATGAGAGAGGGCTGTTCAGCTACGGGCGACTATGGCGCCAGCCTGTCGAGGTGGGCGACTATCTGGCCTACGAAGACCCACGCGACAGCACTGGTCAGACCGTGCTCTTCGGCTATTGCCAAGCACTGCCCGGCGACAGCGTGCGCCATGAGGGCAAGCTGCTGGTGGTGCCCGGTCTGAAGGACTGCGCCGACTGCAACTACTACTGGGTGCGTGCGCTCGGCAAGGGCAACCCCACCGACTCGCGCACACTGGGCTTCATCAGCGAGCAGCTTATCATTGGCCGCGCCTTCCTTATAGTTTACAACCACGACCCGCAGGCCGACCTGTTCAGTGGCTGGGACACCGACCGCTTGCTGTTGCTGCAATGACCGCCATACTCTCCTCTACTTTCTTCGGCCCCGTGCAATGGTATCAGAAGCTGTTCCGATACCCTGAAGTGCTTATTGAGCACTGCGACAGCTACGTGAAGCAAACCTACCGCAATCGCTGTCTGATAGCCACGACCAACGGCGTGCAGGCACTCACCGTGCCGGTCAGTGTGGAGCGAATAGCGGAGATGGGAAGAATGGAAAGTGAAACGTGGAAAGAGGAGAGAAATGTGTGCAGAGTGTCCGACCATGGCAACTGGCGCCATCAGCACTGGCAAGCGTTGCAGTCGGCCTATGGCGACTCGCCCTTCTTCGAATACTATGAAGACGACCTGCGCCCTTTCTTCACCGACCGCTGGGAGCTGCTTTACGACTATAATGAGGCCATCCGGCAGAAGCTGTGCGAGCTACTCGACATCCAGCCACACGTAGCCTTCACCCAGCGCTACGCCACCACTTATGCCGACTGCCACGACTTCCGCACTACCATCCAACCTAAACACGCAGCGCCGGATGCTGATTTCCAGCCCCGGCGCTACTATCAGGTGTACGAGCAGAAACTTGGCTTCGTGCCCAACCTAAGCATTCTCGACCTCCTTTTCAACATGGGGCCTGAGAGTGTGTTCTATCTCTGACCCAGTTCTATCACTCGCATCGAATAGGGGGGCAGCACCAGCTGTTCGCCTGCCGTGCCCTGTCTGCACTCCAGCCGACGGTCTTCGGGCTTGCCCTCAAAGCCTTCGGTCATGGCCGTGGCTGGTATGGCGATACCCTCGACGTGTATGCGCAGCTCTACAGGCAGGGCATTGACCAGCTTCACATAGGTCTTGCCAGTCTTCGTGTCGCGCACCACGCTGGCTCCCACGCGGTGTGCCAGGTCGGGGTTGTCGACCTTCAGTTCAGAGGCCACATACCTGTCGCCGCCATAGACGGAGAACAGCCGCTGCACCTCGTAAGCCGGTGTCGTACGCACGTCGGTATTCGAGAAGTATATCATGTCGGGGTTCCAGTTGTTGTGGCCGTCTTTGGCCAGCATGGGCGCATAGCTTGTCATCTCCACCACGTCGCCGTTGCGCTCTATGTCGGTGAGGTAGAGAGCCTCGGCCAGCGCCGTCTCGATGTTGGGTCGCTTCACCTTCGTCGAGGCAGCCCACTCACCCAGATAGACCTTTGTGCCACGACGGTCGTAATGGTCGTAGTAGTCGCGGTGATGCATAAACCACCCCGTCGACTCGTAGTAGTGCTCGTCGGTCATGTACTGCAAGTCGGGATTTTTGCGTGCGAAGTCCCATCCCTCCAGATAGTCGGCACTGGGCGTATGGAACGGACCCACAGTGCCGCAAATCTTGATGTCGGGGTAGCGGGCGCGTATGGCACGGCATATCATGCTGTATCGCTCCTCGAAGACGGTAGAGATGATGTCCTCGTTGCCTATACCTATATATTTAAGATTGAAAGGTGCAGGGTGGCCAGCATCGGCTCGCATCTTGGCCCACTTCGAGGTGGCAGGATCGCCGTTGGCCCAGTCGATGAGGTCGAGCAGCTCCTGGATGTACGCCGGCATCTCGTCCATGGGTATGCCGCCCTGCTGGCCACCCATGCCGTCCTTGTCGTTGGCCGAGTTCTGGCAGGGCACTCCGGCTGCCAGCACGGGCAGTGGCTCGGCGCCAATGTCCTCGCAGAACTGGAAGTACTCGTAGAAGCCCAGTCCACGTGTCTGGTGATAGTGCCAGATGTTCATGTCGGGCTGGCGCTCGTACAGTGGGCCTACGGTATGCTGCCAGTGGTAGATGTTGCTCAGGCCCTGCCCATGACTCATGCACCCGCCGGGGAAGCGGACAAACTTCGGCTTCAGCCGCGCGATAGTCTCGGCCAGGTCTCGACGCAGCCCGTTCTTACGGCCCATATAGGTGTCCTGCGGAAACAGCGATATCATGTCTACGCCTACCTCGTTGCGCCCCTGCGGCAGTACCAGCAGACGGGCCTTGGCGTCGCCACGCTTGGCGGTGAGTACGGCTGCATACTGCTGCCAGCCCTGACTCTTGGCCTTAATCTTGGTCTTGGCTATAATGGTGCCATCCTGTGCGAGCAAGGCCACGGTGAAGTTCTTTTGGCCGCGTACAAACATTGAGAAGTCGTACTTCTTGCCTGACTCCACGGCAATGCCGTCCCAGCCCTCATTCACAAGCGAGTCGGATGTCACGACGGCATAGTGCGGGTTTTGTCGGCTCAGCGGCGTGTCGATGGCAATGCGTATCGTGGTGGGCGAGTGCCAAGCCGTGGTGGACGACCATCCACCGTGGTCGCGGGCGGTATATTCGAAGTCGCGATTCTGCACCAACTCGGCATACAGGCCACCATCGGCAGCATAGCTGATGTCCTCGAAGAATATGCCTATGAGCTTGTCGCTGATGGATTTCTCGCGCGTGGCATCTACGCGCAGCGTGGCCTGCATGGGTGCGGTGAGATAGGCCAGGCGCTGAGCATCGTCGTGCATGCGCTCTGACGACAGCTGGGCATCGCGCTTCATCCAGGCGAAGTGGCGCTCGATTTTGCCCATTTCATCGGCGTTGAGCGCAAACTGGTAGCCCTCCATCAGCTGGTTGCCAATGGTGGCCGTATCGCGCGTCCAGGCGGCATCGTCAATCTGAGAGGGGCGGGCCGGGGCAAAGTCGCGGAAGTTGGGCGTGGCTGAGACAAAGTGCTTGCCCTTAGCCGACTTGTAGTAGATGTCGAACGTGCCGTCTTCGTTCTCAAAGACCACGGGTTCGAGACACTGCGCTGTGAGCTGACGCGGATAGTCTTGCGGCCGCCAGGTCACCAGGTCTGCACTGTAGGCAGCAGCAAAGACGGGCGAATGGTCGTTCACCTGGAACACCAGACGCCACGTGCCGTCCTTGGCACGGCACACCGAGGGGTGGTGCATGCGCTTCTCAGCCCCCCACGTGCCGTAGTCGCTGGAGCAGAGCTGGCCCATGTCGTGCCACCCTGCCGAGTCTTGGCGGGCTATGTGCAGCCCGGCGCGCTGGTCGGGTGAGTAGATGAACACCTGTGTGTCCTGACCCTTGACAGGGAGCAGACACACCGTAGCGATGGCCACAGCCATCAGTCGTTTAGTTCGCTTCATGGTGGTTAGTATTCGTTAGACAGGGGAAAACATAGTCAACAGCGCCTGACAGCCCTCAAGCACATCGCGCCAAGTTGCATCGAAATCACCAGTATACCAAGGGTCTGCCACATCACCTGGGCAACGGGTGAAATCCATCAGCATGTGAATTTTACCTTCAGGGTCACCGCCACAGATACGGTTGATGTTGCGGATGTTCCACGTGTCCATACCGACAATCAGGTCGAAGCGGTCGTAGTCGCTACGCGTCATCTGGCGGGCCGTCTTGCCCTTGCACGAGATGTCGTGCTCGGCCAGCTTCCTGCGGGCGGGCGGATATACCTCATTACCTATCTCCTCGGTAGAGGTAGCCGCCGACTCAATATAGAACTCGTGTTCTCGTCCGGCCTTCTTGACGAGGTCTTTCATGACAAACTCAGCCATCGGACTGCGACAGATGTTTCCGTGACACACAAATAGTATTCTTTTCATCTTCATAAATCTTTGTGATAGATCTTGCTACTTTGCACTCGACGTGATGGGGATGGACATGGGGTCCTGTAACAGGAACAATACCGGCACAGCGTATCTGACACGGACAGGCAATCCATTCTGCTTTCCCGGACACCATTTTGGCATCGCGTTAATGACACGCAGGGCTTCCTTGTCTAAAACAGGATGAAAGCCTTTCATTACTTCGACATTTGTGATACTGCCGTCCGTTTCAACCACAAACTTGATGATGACCCGACCTTGGATACAGGAGTCTTTCAAAGCCTCTGGATAGTGGACGTTCTTTTTCAGATAATCTATCAAAGCACTTTCTCCTCCTGGAAACATCGGCATCGTCTCCACAACATCAAATACATTGTCATCCTTAGTCATAGGTGCGGGATTTGGCATGCGGGCCAGCGTATCGCCTATTACTGGTTCTTTCGTAATCATAGTATCAGCTGTCTCCGACTTATCAGTCTTTGCTTTGACATGACAGCCTGACAGCCCTGTCAATATGCCGACCACTACCACGGCTTCCAACACATTACGAATAAATTTATCTCTTGTCATAACTCTCATTGTTGTTTTCTGCTGTAAAGATACAACGATTTTGACAGCCTATACATCCATAACAATCCTTATCTTAACCGGCAGCTCGACATGAAGTAGTCGTAGGCATAGTCGAAGTTCTTGATGGCTTGGGCTATGTCCTCATGGTTAAAGTCGGGCTTGTCTGTGTAAAGCTCTTGACGGAATATCTCCACAATGCGGAACAGATTCTTCAGCAGCAGCTCCTTGTCCTGCAACACCTTGCGACCGTTCTCACCGGGACATTGCGAATACATCTTCACAATGCTCGACACACACTCGCTGACCTCACGGATATGCTCGCTGCTGGTGTGCATGGCGATATACGACGTCTGGAACTGCAGGCGCATGGCCTCGGCAGGAGTCACCGCCTCCTCCTTCAGCACGTCGTAGAGCGCTTGAAGGAACTCCTGATAGATGCGCAGCTTCTCCTTGAACACCTCCGAACTGCGCTCCCGCTCGATGTCGCTATTGGTCTGACTGTTCAGCAGAAGGTTCGTAATGATGATGGTGATGATAACGCCCAGGATAGCCGAGAACATCTGGAACCACAGGTCGGCCTCAGAGAAAAGCCGGAACACTACGGCCACACCCACGGCTACAAGACCGAGGGCAATAGAGATATTGGTATTACTGAGTTTGAATTTCATATCTCTTCTTATGAATGTTGGCTAAATCCATCGACGAGAGCATCCCTTTCGAATGCATCTGCTGAATGTCTTGTACTGATTGGCATATTATCTGCAAATAGTTATACCATGCAAAGGTAAGCAGAAATAGTCAGAATACCAAGTTTTTGGAGCATTTATTTGATGATGTGGGAGCATAATGGAACAACAAACAGCATTTCTATCACTATATGCCATCCCTTATCAATTCCAGAATGTACATTTTGCCAAAAACAGCACTTTTTTATATAATCTTCTGAATATCAACAGGTTTAGCTGAGTGATGTTAAAAGCAAAAACAGCACTCAATATCATGCCCTTCAAATCTCTCGAAATGCCTTTAAACACTGGCTGGCTTTTTACAGACTTTTACAGACGCTTTGTAATGGCATTACAGACGGTCTGTAAAACCATTACAAAGCGTCTGTAATAGTGTTTAATTCTTTCCCTATTTCACCGCTTTGCTGTAATGAGTGAAAGATATGCCTTTCGTGAAACGCCCAAATTATCGAAGCAAAAAGCTCCAGCTCAACAAAACAGATGGACAAAATCGGCCGATGGCCTGCCCCACACACGTGATGCGGAGCAGGCCATCGGCATTAGTTCTGCCGCATTATAAATGCTCATACTCAAGGGCCGCCGGATTACAAATCCGACGGAACGAATGCAAGGGGGGAACAACTTGGCGGTCGGGAATTCAGTGCCGATAAGATCTATTGTAGTCTATTATTTTAGCCTAAAGGTGACAGGTATGGTGTATTTCACTCTTACAGGCTTACCGTTTTGGTGGCCCGGCACCCATCGGGGCATCTTCCTAATCAAGCGCACGGCTTCCTTGTCGAGCGAGGGGTCGACGCCACGAACCACCTTGACATCGGTAATATCGCCGTTCCTCTCGACAACATATGTACACACTACCCTGCCCTGTACGCCATTTTCCTCGGCAACCTTAGGATATTTGAGGTTGGCGCTGATCCACTGCATCAGGGCAGCCTGTCCGCCGGGAAACTCCGGCATCCGCTCAACGGCATCATACACTTTTTGCTTCAGCCGGACAGTGAAGGTGGCTTCGTGAGCGACGGGCTTGCCATTCTCGTAGGCGGGCATCCACTTCGGCATCTTGCCACACAATGCGAGAAGCTGTGTATCATCGAATTTTTCCGGGGTCTGCTCCACATGGGGCTGCATAACGCTGCCGTCCTCGTTGACAATGAGCGATACGACAACAGTGTCGCAGTCGCTGTCATTGTCGTCGGCCAATAGAAGATTGCCTTTGTTCAGAAAATTCTCTATCCCCTTCTGTCCGCGCAGGAACTTTGGCATGTTGAAGGTCGATGAGGCCAGCTGCTGCCAGCCGACAGTCTGTTTGAAGCTGTCGGTGAAGTTCTTCTCTGATACCGGACTGAAGATGAAAAGGCCCTCACCGGCCTTTGAGACGATTTGCAGGCAACGGTCTTCGGCATACAGACTGGCATCGGCACCGAACATGGTTTTCAGTTTCTGCGCCACTGCAGGCTGGAAGATGTCGTCCATTTCCATCACCTGCTTCTTGTGCGTATCGAAGATAAAACCGCGGTCAACGCCCTTTGACAACCGAAAATACTGCGCTTTCATCGTCTTGGCCGCCTCTATCTTTGGCAGTCCCATTATGTTGGCACTTCCATTGGCCTTGGCACTGACGTGATAGCAGGCAAAACCATGCCCCTGCTCATCTTCAATATTGTATTCTAACGTCAGATTTATGTCGATATTTCCAGCGTCTATGCTGGTGCCGTTGCCCTTCTTCCAAAGTTTCTTCATATTTGCGATGGCATCGTCAAGGCTGGCATACTCTTCATCGAATATCAGCTTTGTGGCGTATCTCTGCACTTCAGCAGCAGCATTGTCGAACTGGCAAAGCAGCGTGAACCGGGTATTATTAAAATATACCTCGTCCTGGGTGATATTAGGGGCAGAGGAGGTACTCTCGCCCTGGGCAGAGGCAAAAAGTGGAGCAAAGACCAGAAGGCCTACCAAACACTTTCGGAGCAGTAACTGTAGTTTCATAAAGATAGTTTTTGTTAATGGAAAAATTTACACGGTCTCAGCCATTAGGTCTGCCGCATTATAAATGCTCATACTC
>ERZ842401.3036-NODE-3036-length-21406-cov-42.403916_pt1 | contig 21406 bp, 22 predicted proteins | sample MGYA00521270_ERZ842401 | MGnify/ENA primary metagenome ERZ842401 (study PRJEB31892, sample SAMEA3878208) | bioreactor metagenome | biome: Moose rumen | place: Sweden | collected 2011-10 | study: EMG produced TPA metagenomics assembly of the PRJEB12797 data set...
TGCGGTGGTGCATCTCGTCGGGCGTCAGCTCGTAGGTGTTGCCGTCGCTGTCCTTCAAGGCGTATTTGTTGGCCCACACGTCGCCGGCCAGCGCGTCACCATGGAAGTATTCCTTGGCGGCGGCCTTCACCTCGTCGATAGGATAGGCATGACGCTCCGCCTCAGGCGCTTCGGGTGTCATGGGGCGCGGCGCCGGCGTTTCCGCTTTCTCAACAAGCTGAACTTCGTCCAAAGCCTCAAGACTTTCGGCGACAAAACTGGTGTTTTTGCGCGATTCCAAAATCTTGTCGTATGAAACAGGTTCGTGCTGCTCGACTTCGGTTTCCTGAAGGCCGCTGAACAAGTCTTCTTCAAAATCCATAATGCTGTGGCTTAATTTCATCTTGTTGATATTTAATATGTTGTGTATATGATAAAAGCTGTTTTCCCTTGTCTTTTTCAATGTGCGAAGATAGGAAAGATGTGGGTATGAATGTGGGAAAAAAAGCAATTTACGTCCGGTTTTTTTTCAACAACAGGTGTTGATAATCGGTTGGCACGGATTTTCAGCGAAATACCCGACAGCAAACGACCACAAGCGTTTAATCAACGGGATGCGTCGCAAGAAATTTCCTTGATGGGTTCCGTTTTGTCGAAAAAGATTACTTTTGCATGACTAATTCAAAGAGCCATGACAAACACTAAAGCAATGAAAACGGGCGTCACTGAGCAGGACAAAGCGTTTATGCGCGAAGCCATCCGCCTTGCCGACGAGAGCGTCAAAAACGGTGGCGGGCCTTTCGGCGCGGTCGTCGTGAAAGATGGCGAAATCGTGGCGGGAAGCGCGAACCGCGTCACTCTCGACAACGACCCCACCGCCCATGCCGAAGTGAACACCATCCGCGAGGCTTGCCGCAAATTGGGCACGTTCGACCTTTCGGGATGCGTGATCTACACTTCGTGCGAGCCTTGTCCGATGTGCCTCGGAGCCATCTATTGGGCCCGAATCGACCGCATCTATTACGGCAACACCCGAAAGGATGCCGCCAAAATCGACTTCGCCGACGATTTTATCTACGAGGAACTGGACAAGGACTTGTCGGAGCGCACCGTGCCGCTCATTCCCATCTTGCGCAAGGAAGCCCTTGGCACTTTCAGGGCGTGGGAGGAGAAACAAGACAAAAAAGAGTATTGATGGAGTTTATTCTATCTCATACGTGTTGATGGTCCCGATGGCTTCTTCCAGCGTCATTTTGGTCAGCACGTGGTTGGAAAGGCGGTAGGTCAGTTCCATCGAGGAATAACCGCCCCTCGGCACTTTTCCGTTGACCTTGAGGACGACCGTCCGGAATCCTTGAGCGTCTGTGACCGTTGCCTCGGCGTTGTTGTCAACGGCGGCTTTTTGCCAATTTCCTGAAAGGCAATTCAATAGCGTGGCGCGTTGCAACTTGACCATAGGCACCTTTTCTGCGTCAAGTTCTACCTTCTTGCCGTCCATGTTGATTTTCACCGTGTTGCCGTCAACGACGAAATACTCTCCTTCGGGCGTGGTGTAGTTCATGGAAAGCTGCTCGTCTCCGTCAAAGACAAGATGCCCCACCTTGGTAATGGTCTTTCCCGACACCTTCATCACGCGGGTTTGGGTGAAGTCGGCATCGTATTGGTGCTGCGCAAAAGTGGCGACGGAAGCAAATAATGCTATGACAATCAAAAAAACACGTTTCATCTCGGCAGGTTATCTAAATAGGTGACTACATCGTTGACGGTTTCATGTGCTTATACTTGTTCTTGGGAAACAAGGAAGCCACTGCTGCAAATTCCACCGGTGTGTTTCCAAATTGAATCAAAGGGTTCTTCATTCTGTTTTTTTAGTTTTGTACGCCGCAAAAATAGTAAAATTTTGAGTACCTAATGGAGAAAAAACCAATTTGCTCTTCAAAATATTACTTTTTCTACTGGATTAAGGAAACCAACAAAGGCGAATGGAACAGGTCGTCAGGGTTCGTGCCCGAAACGCCTTGCGGAATCTCCATCCCCTGCGCCTCAAACAGTTCCACCCAATAAGGGTCAAACGCGCCCTCAGCGTTGCGGAAGTTCATCGGGGCGGCCTCGAAGATGGGCTTGCCGTCGCGCTGATAACATTCGTAAACCAACTCGCTGCAATAGTATTTCCCGTTGTCGGGCAGGAAAGCGAAATCGTAGTCAGCACCAATGCGGCTTTTGGCCTTGTCCACGAAATCCAAGGCATCGTGGTTGTCTTTCAGTCGCATGATGCTGATGTTGGGCAGGTTCCCGTCTTCGTCTTTCTGGGCTTCCATGAAGGCTTCCCAAGGGCGGCGGCTGACTCCCGTTTTTGGCGCCGCGTCGATGACGAAAACGCTGTCGTTCGCCACTTCCACAATGCCCACATGCACCATCGCGCCGGTGCTGCCCACGATGGCTTGCTCCATATCGGACTGGCTTTCGAGCCGAATGCCGGACTCCACAAAGACCAAGTCGCCCGTCTGCCAAGGCTGTTGCTGCTCGCGGCAGGCGACTAAGGCAAACGTCAAGAGCAACAAAAGAAGCCGATTCGCTTGGACTGAACCGGCTTCATGATGACGAACGGACCGCATCATTCGATCCAATAGACGTAGTTCTCCTTGCGCGGCTTGGCTTCGGGATAATCGCCGTTCACGTAGCCGAGGATGCAGTTGCCGATGCCGACGTATTTGGTGTCGTCAATGCCGAGTTCACGCAGGATGGCCTTGCCTTCCGGCGACTCAAATTCTTCCTTGGCGCGGTGGATCCAGCACGAGCCGAGGCCTTTGGCGTGGGCGGCGTTGAGCAGGTTGCCCATCACCAGCGAACCGTCTTCCTTCCACGTGAAGGCAGAAGTGGTATCGACCAGCACGACCAACACCACGGGCGCGCCGTAGAACGGGTCCATGTCGTTGTCCTTGCCGAAGACGGCGGCGTTGAGCTTGCTCAACTTGTCGCGCACCTCGCGGTTGGTGACGGCGAGGATGATGGGAGCCTGACGGTTCATACCCGTGGGGGCGTAGGTGCCTGCCTCACAGATTTCTTCGATGACCTCCTTGGGCGGCATCTGGTCGGTGTAGCTGCGCACGCTGCGGCGCGTCAGCAGGTCGTTCATGGTAGTGTTCATGGTGGTTTCGTTTTTGTTGTTTTCAGTAGCGGCCTTGTCGCAATTGCTGCACGAGCTAACGGCGGCGAAAGTGGCCAAAGCGAGGATAAAAAGAAGTCTTTTCATATTAATATTGATGTTTAGGCGGCAAAGGTACGCATTATTTTCGCAATTTTGCAGCCCCAATCCGGAAATGATGCAAAAAATCAGAAGTTATATCCTGCCCGTCGCCATTGTGTTGGGTCTTTTGCTGCACGAATACTGTGCCTCGTTCAGTGTGGCGGTGCCCTATCTCATCTTCAGCATCCTCTTGCTGACGTTCACGGCGGTGGATGTGCGCAAGCTGAAGTTCAGCCCCATGTTTGTTTGGATTCTGCTGTTCCAAATTGTGGTGAGCATTGGAATGTATGCCTTGCTGAAGGCTTTTGGGGCCAGCCCCGTCGTGGCCGAGGGCGTGATGATGGCCGCGCTGTGCCCGGTGGCCTCGTCGGTGGCGGTGGTGAGTTGCATGCTCGGTGCCGACCGCCAAACGGTGACCTCGTTCACCATCATCGGCAACCTCGTGATTTCCATCGTGGCGCCGGCCTATTTCACCCTCATCGGCGTGCATCCCGAAATGACCTTCTTCGCCTCGTTCCTCTCCATCCTGAAGCGGGTGGGCGTGGTCATCGGACTGCCGTTTTTCGTGGCCTTGGCCTTGCAGCTTTGGCTGCCCAAGGTGAACGGTTTCCTGAGCCGCTACAAGGGCCTGTCGTTCTATCTTTGGTCTGTGGCGTTGCTGTTCACCATCGGGCAGACCATCGACTTCATCTTCCTGCACGGCTCGGGCAACTGGAGCAGCATCCTTTGGCTCGGCGTGGCCTCGCTGCTGTTTTGCATCGTGCAGTTCGGCTTGGGCAAATGGATTGGCGGCAAATATGGCGACGTCATTGCGGGCGGACAGTTGCTCGGGCAGAAAAACACCGCAATGGGCATTTGGATGGCCAACCACTACCTGCATCCGTTAACGTCTGTGGTTTTGGCTTTCTACGCCATTTTCCAGAACCTGTTCAACAGTTGGCAGATCTGGCGCCACGACCAAAAACAAAAGAAAGCGTCGGAATGACGCTTTCTGTTTTATGTTCAGCGACTTGATGTTGTCGTTTAAAGTGAGCTGTAGCTTGGCGAGAAGGTGTCGCCCTGCGAGAGGTTGCCGGTGGAGAGGCCTTTCTTGAGCCACCTCATGCGCTGCGCCGAGGTGCCGTGGGTGAAAAGGTCGGACTGCACCTGACGGTAGCCGGCTTGTTTTTGCAGGTAGTCGTCGCCGATCTTTTGCGCCGCGTTGATGGCTTCCTCAAGGTCGCCGTCTTCCAACGAGCCGAACATCTTGTTCTCGTAATGGCCCCACACGCCGGCGTAGAAGTCGGCCTGAAGCTCAATGCGCACGCTGGTTTCGTTGTATTTCGGATTGTTCTTTCCGTATTGCGCCATCTGCTGGTGCTTTTCCGACAAGGTGCCCAGCAGGTTTTGGACATGATGCCCCACCTCGTGCGCAATGACGTAGGCGCAGGCGAAGTCGCCCTTGATGCCCATCGACTGCTGCATCTCGTTGAAGAAGTCGAGGTCGAGGTAAAGCTTCTCGTCGGCGGAGCAATAGAACGGGCCGACGTCTGACGTCGCGCTGCCGCAGCCGCTGCTGACCGAGCCTTTGAAGATCACCATCGTGGGCGTGCGATAGGTGGCGCCGTATTGCTTGAACACCTCTGTCCACACGTCTTCCGTCGAGGCGAGGATTTGCGAGGCAAACAGCTCGAATTCCTTTTCCTGCTCGGTGGCGACGTATTCGGTTGTCGTCGTTGTGCCACTTGTCAATTCGCCGAGGGTTTGGCTGTCGGGGGTCTTGCCCGTCAGGAGCCAGATGAGGCCCACAATGATGATGCCGCCCAAGCCTAATCCGCCGGCGGTTGCAGCACCTTTGCCGCGACGATCCTCGACGTTGGTGCTTGTTCTTCTGCCATCCATTTTCATGATTGTACGATTTTAGGGGATTAATTTGGGGGCAAAGGTATGGAAAAAACCATAAGATATTTCCATTTTTCTGAAAAAACCGTAATTTTGCCACGATTAACACAAACAACTGAAACCATGAAAGCATTCGTCAACGACACAGAAGTGCGCACCTACTATGGCGCCAAAGTGAAATCAGTGGTGCTGGCCTATTGCCGCGCCAACAACCTGCCCCTGAAACTCGAAGGCATCGAAGTGAGAGACGCCTACGGCAACGTCATCGACCTTGACGGCTCGCTCCGCGCCAATTCGAAAATCTACATTAAATTCTGAACACCATGAAGAAAGTCACCAAATTCATGCTGGCGACCATCGTCGCCACGTTTTTCCTTTCGGCCTGCGGACCCAAGGAACAGAAGATCTACATCGTCTCGACCAACGACATGCACGCCAACATCGACAACTTCCCGCAGATGGCGGCCCTCATCGACAGCCTCCGCACGGCACATCCCGACCTGCTGCTTTTCGGCGCGGGCGACAACCGTTCGGGCAACCCCATCAACGACCGCTATGCCGAGCCCACCAAGCCCATGTATGAGCTGATGAACGCCCTCGGCTTCGACTTGAGCACCTTCGGCAACCATGAGTGGGACGGCGGCGTGCTGGCCTTGCGCAACGTGCTCGGTTGGGCCGACTTCCCCTTCGTGTGCGCCAACGTCACCTTCGACGACACGCTCCAGATGCCCAACGTGTATCCTTACACCATCTTTGAGCGCAACGGACTGAAAATCGGCGTGATAGGCGGCATCCAGCTTGGCATGAACGGCCTCCCCGACTTCCATCCGAAACACGCCGCCGGCTCGCATTTCGTGCCCATCGAGGAAGTGCTGCCCCAATACGTCGAGGAGCTGCGCGACGAGTGCAACGCCCTCTTCCTCCTCTCTCACTGCGGCTATGAGGCCGACCGCGAGACCGCCGAGAAGTTCCCCCAACTCGACGCCATCTTTGGCGGCCACAGCCACACCCGCGTGGGCGAAGACGGGAAGCAAATGGTGAACGGCGTTCTCGTCACCCAAGCTGAGGCCAAGGTCAAGTTTGTGACGCTCAGCACCTTCACCTTGCACGACGGCAAAATCGTCGATGTGGAGTCGCAGCTGCTTTCCATCAAGGACTTCCCGAAGCGCAACGAGAAAGTGCAGCAAATGGTGGACGGCTACAACAACAACGATTTCTTTTACACCGTGCTCACCCACAACACGACCCCGATTGTCAACGACTACGAGGCCCTCGGCTGCCTGATGACCGACGCCATCCGCTACACGGCGGGTGCCGACATGGGCTTCCAGAACCCCGGCGGCGTGCGCTACGACACCCTCTCGGTGCGTCCCGTGACGATGAAGGACATGCTTGCCCTCGACCCGTTCGACAACGAAATCATCCGTTACACGCTTTCGGGCGAGGAAATCATCCGGTTGATGAAGTCGTGCTTCGTCACCGACCACGGCCCCATCTATTGCTCCGGCTGCTCCTATTCCTATAAGGTGGACGACAACGACGAGATGACCGACATCAAGGTGACGTTGGAGAACGGCAAGCCTTTGGACATGAAGGCGAAATACAACATTGTGATGAACAGCTATATGTCGAGCGTGTTCGACTACGAGCACGAGGACGAAGGCACGAGCACTTTCCGCACCTCCAACGACATGATGCTGGAATATTTGGCGCAACATCCTGAAATAGACTATGGTAGCACTTCGCGTGTGAAAGAGCTGTGATTTTGGCATGGTTTTGGTTAGGAATCAAGCAAACAACCAAACAACCAAACGGAAGTCTAACCCTCAAAAACAAACGAACCATGAAAGCCAAGAACATCCTGATGAGCGTCCTGTTGGCAATGGGATTCATCGCAGCAAAAGCGGCCACCGGCTACCCGCCTGAACTCGCCTTGGTGTCGCAGCCCGTGCTGGTTTACAACTACAACTCGGTCACGGTCTATTACGACGTGCAGAACATCGGCGACTATGTTTACAGGGGCCCTGTCTATCTCTACCTCAGTCCTGACAACGGCTATTACTACGCCGACAGATATGTGAAGGTGTGCCCAGGTCGCATCAAGAGAGTGGCCATCGAGATTCCGGCCTACCGCCCGAACCCCGCCTACACCTACACAATCATGCCCTACTATGAGTTGGGCGACGAACTCTACAGCTTCACCACCTTCGAATACTTCGAGCCGCTCAGCTTCTACTGGGACGGCCCGCGCACCGAGCGCTGGGTGGTGGTGAACGTGCCGCCGCGTCCGCGCCACTACACCCGCCCCGGCGACTACCGCTACTACTACGACGGCTTCCGTCCGCCGATGCCGCCTCCACCGACGACAGGCTTCAGCCACGAGAACCCGCCCATGCCGCCTGCGGCGAACCCGATGCACCACACCTATAACTACCACAACAACAACGGCTATCCGGCCGCGCCCAACAACCTGAACGACAACCCGCCCGCGCCCGGCGACAACGGAAACGGCGGTGGCGGCGGCAACGCAACGGTCAGGCCGAAGACCAACGGCGGAAGCATGAGCCACGGCAATGCCAATAACGGCAACAACAACGGAGGCAACACTCCGCCACCGGCTCCCAACAACAACGGCTCTTCAACCTCCGGCTCCAACAGCGGTCGCACTGGCAACAGCGGAAACGTGAGCCGTCCCAACAACTCGGGGACCAACAGCGGCACCACTAACGGCTCTGCCACTTCCGGCTCCAACAGCGGTCGCACCGGCAACAGCGGAAACGTGAGCCGTCCCAACAACTCGGGGACCAACAGCGGCACCACTAACGGCTCTGCCACTTCCGGCTCCAACAGCGGTCGCAGCGGCAATTCGGGGAGCAACGTCCGCAATGGAAACAGCAACAGCTCCAGCAGCGGCACTTCCTCAAGCTCAGGCACCCGTAGCGGCGGCGGCAGCAACAGAAGCTCCTCCTCATCGAGCAGCAGCCGTAGCGGAAGCAACTCGGGTCGCGGAAGCAGATGACAACAGAATAAGCCCATCAAAAAAGGGAAGCCTTCGATCGGAGGCTTCCCTTTCCCATGTCAAACAAAAACGAAGAATCAGTAATACTTTTGTTCAAACGGCCACAGCCCTTCCGCTTCGCCTTTGATGAAAACCTTCATGCCCTTGAAGGCATATTGTTCCTTCAGGAGGTCGAGGTCGGCGTTCAGCAGGCGGATGCAGCCTTCGCTGTCGCGTCCGGGCACCGTGTCCTCGTTGTTGGTGCTCCCGTGGATGCCGATGCCGGAGAATCCTGGCGTTTGCAGACGCATAAACCAATTGCCGTATGCCAAAATCGCGCCCCGTCCGTCGCCAAAGTCGTGAACCCAGCCCGAAGCGTCCTGTATCTGTGTGATCTTGAAAGGTTTGTCCCACGAGGATTCGGGCGTTTTCATATCCCCGACCCGTTCCTTTTGGCCCAAGTTGCGACTCAGGCAGACGGGAAACTCGGCGATGCGCACCGTGTCGTCTTCCAAGGCCTCGCAAACGTATAGCTTCAATTCCTGTTTCGAGATGACAATGAAGCCCTTGTCGCGTTGTCGCATTTCGGCATAAAGCGCAGTGTTGGCCTTGGGCACCGTGTCGGTCGGCGTTTCTTCCACCACTTCGGTCGCGGCCTTGCTACGGTTATTCGAGCAAGACCACAACGGCAAGGCGCACATCAAAAGCAATACATACCATTTCATGGAAACCAACGATTTAATTTCCGAACAAGTCGCCCACGTTAGGAGCCTCTTGGGCCGCTTCCGAAGCCTCGAAATAGGGCATTTTGTCGAAGCCAAACATGTTGGCGATGATGTTGTTGGGGAAACGGCGCAGGTGGGTGTTATACTCACGGGCTTTCTCGTTGAACTCACGGCGGGCGTTGGAGATGCCGTTTTCGCAGCTCTCCAGTTGCGACTGCAAGTCGAGGTAGTTTTGGTTGGCCTTCAGGTCGGGATATTGCTCGACGGTGACTAAGAGGCGCGACAATGCGCTCGACATCTGGTCTTGCGCGGCTTGGAAGGCTTTCAGGTTCTCCTCGGTCAGGTTGCTGGCATCCAACGTGGTGGATGTGGCCTTGGCGCGCGCCTCCACCACGGCCGTCAGCGTTTCGGCCTCATATTCGGCATAATTCCTCACTGTGGCGACGAGGTTGGGGATGAGGTCGGCGCGCTTTTGATAGGCGGTCTGCACGTTCCCGACAGCGGTTTCAACGGTTTCTTGTCTCGAAACCAATCCATTGTAAATGCCAACGCCCCACACGACGAAGAGCGCGACAAGAGCCAAAATGACAATCAATCCTTTTTTCATGATAACTCCTTTTTTAATACGATGTGACAATTAGTTTTTCAGCCTACAAAAATAAGCAGAATCGGAAAACCAAGCGCAAAAAAACGCAGAAAAAACAACATTCTTCTGTCCTGAAAGGGAACCGATGAAAACAGGAGGCTGCACATATTGATTTTTTTCTTATTTTTGCATTTCATATCGCATATTAAAACCAGAATAAACAAATGATTGAGAATCAATATGATAAAAATCCTTCCCTTGACAAAAACGTGTTTCATCGCGGAGCCAAGTTGGACAAGGATTACACTACGGGGCAAAAAGCGCTATGTTGCAGCCGTTGCAAACTGAACCAGTTCGATTGGTTGAAAGACTACGAGAACCGGCAGGCCGAAGGGGAAATCCGTTTAGCCGAAGTGCGGTTCAAGAACGACCGCAAAGACTTTTTCACCTACCCTGAAGACCTTGAGCTGGAAGTGGGCGAGATGGTAGCCGTTGAAGCCGCCATCGGGCACGACATCGGCATCGTCACGATGTTGGGCGAGATTGTGGAACGCCAGATGAAACGTAAGCGTTTTCGCACGCCACGCGAGGAGATGAAGAAGATTTACCGTCGCGCCCGTGCCAACGACGTGGAAAAATGGCTCGCCGCCATCAAGCTGGAAGACAGCACATTGGCACGCACCCGCACCATTGCCGAGAACTTGGGCTTGGAAATGAAGCTCAACGACGTGGAATACCAAGGCGACAAGACCAAGGCCATTTTCTATTACACCGCCGACGGTCGCGTCGATTTCCGCGAACTCATCAAGAAATTGGCCGAGGAGTTCCATGTCCGCGTGGAGATGCGCCAAATCGGGGTGAGGCAAGAGTCGGCCAAGCTCGGCGGACTCGGCTCGTGCGGCCGCGAGCTGTGCTGTGCCTCGTGGATCAGCAACTTCCAGTCGGTGACCACCGGAGTGGCCCGTGTGCAGCAACTCTCGCCCAATCCGCAGAAATTGGCCGGCCAGTGCGGCAAGCTCAAATGCTGCCTCAACTTCGAGTATGAGGCCTACGTTGACGCGCTGAAGGCCTTCTCCGACCCCAACATCGTGCTGAAATTCGGGAGCGGCGACGCGGTACACCAGAAAAACGACGTCTTCAAAGGCATCATGTGGTATTCCTACACCAACGACAAGAGCAACATCATGGCCATTCCCGTCGATAAGGTGAAGGAAATCATCGCCATGAACAAGAAAGGGCAGAAGCCGGAGAAGCTGGAAGACTACGCCGTCACGACCGAGGCCCACACCAACACCAACGAAGGCTACGGCGAAGCCGACCTCAAGAAGATGAGCGACTGATATGGACACGAGACTACGGGACACGGGACGCGGGACTTCGGGACGCGAGACTTCGGAGCACGGGACTTCGGGGCACAGGACTTCGGGGCACGGGACTTCGGGACGCGGGACTTCGGGACTTCGGGACGCGAGACTTTCCTTGAGGGCGTTGGCGGGCTGCTTGGGCTTGGTGGTGTGCTTGGCTTTGGCGGCTTGCCAGAACGACTCGTTCAACAGGCGCACCGTCATCCCCGAAGCCGAATGGGCACAGGAGAACCGCATCGCTTTCGATGTGGACATCAACGACACCCTGAGCGGCTACGTCTTCGGCATCGAGTTCCGCCATTTGGAGAACTACCGCTACAGCAACCTCTTCGTCTTCCTGCACACGCGGATGCCCAACGGCAACCTGACGCACGACACCATAGAATGCACCCTTGCCACGCCCGAAGGCAAATGGATCGGCAAAGGCAGCGGCAGCATGAGAGACCTCCACGTCACTTTGAACGAGAGCCTGCGCTTCCCCTTGAAAGGCACCTACCATTTCGAAATCGAGCAGGCCATGCGTGAACCCGTGCTGAAAGGCATCTCCGACATTGGACTATTCATTGAAAAACAATAAGATATGGCAGACAACAAAAATAAAAAGAAACCCAATGCAACCTCGTCGAACGCCATCCGCAACCTTTGGATCGCGTTTGGGGGGTTGTTGGTTTTGATTGTCTTGTTCTTCTTTTGCGTCGCCAAGGGCATTTTCGGCACCATGCCGAGCTTCGACGAGTTGGAAAACCCGCAAACCAACCTTGCCACCGAGATCATCTCCGCCGACGGCAAGGTGTTGGGCACCTATTACGTCGAAAACCGCTCCAACGTGCGCTACAGCGAGCTGTCGCACTACATGCCCGAAGCCTTGATAAGCATTGAGGACGAGCGTTTCACCGAACATTCCGGCATCGACGAGCGGGCCTTGCTGCGCGTGGCTTTCGGCGTGCTGACGGGCAGGAAGAAAGGCGGCGGCAGCACCATCACGCAGCAGTTGGCCAAGAACCTTTTCCCACGCGGCGAGAACCTGAGCACCCCGAAACTCGTCCTGCGCAAGTTCCAGGAATGGATTACGGCGACGAAACTGGAGCACAACTACTCCAAGGAGGAAATCGTGGCCATGTACCTGAACACCGTGGCCTTCGGGCACAACGCCTACGGCATCCGCTCGGCGGCCAAGACCTTCTTCGACAAGACCCCAAAAGAAATGACCATCGAGGAATGCGCATTGATGGCCGGCGTCGTCAACGCGCCCACGCGGTTCAGTCCCGTGCGCAACCCCGAACGCTCGTTGGGCAGGCGCAACTTAGTGCTCGACAAGATGGCCGAGAATGGCTTTATCACTCCGGCCGAGCGCGACTCCATCAAGCAAATCCCGATCGACATGTCACGCTTCGGCGTGATGGACCACAACAGCGGCCAGGCCACCTACTTCCGCGAGTTCCTTCGCGGCTACCTCACCGAATGGGCCAAAAACACCACCCGTTCGGACGGCAAGCCCTACAACATCTACCGCGATGGCCTGAAGATATACACCACCATCGACTCGCGGATGCAACGCTATGCCGAGGAAGCCGTCAAGGAATTCATGGGCAAGGAGTTGCAGCCGATGTTCTACAAGCATTGGAAAGGCCAGAAGAACGCACCCTTCAGCAACGTGACCGCCGACGAAATCGACCACATCCTCGAAACCTCGATGAAGCGCACCGACCGCTACCGCAACATGATAAACGAAGGCATGGACATGGACAGCATCAAGGCAGAGTTCAACCGCCCCATCCCGATGACCGTATTCTCGTGGGACGGTCCCATCGACACGGTCATGTCGCCCATGGACTCCATCCGCTACTACAAGTGGTTCCTACAAGCCAGCCTGATCTCCATCGAGTCGCACACGGGCCATGTGAAGGCCTACGTCGGGGGCTTGGACTATCGTTTCTTCAAGTACGACCACGTCACGCAAGCGCGTCGCCAGGTGGGTTCCACCTTCAAGCCCTTCCTTTATTCGTTGGCCATGCAAGAGGGCGAGTACACGCCTTGCACGAAGATTCCCAACATCCAGTACAACATCCAGCTTGAAGACGGGAAGTTCTGGTCGCCAAACAATTCCGGCGGACACATTGGCGAAGAAATCACCCTGAAATTTGCCTTGGCGCAGTCCAACAACTGGATTTCGGCCTATCTGATGAACCAATTCGGGCCCAACGCCGTCATTGGGATGGCTCGCCGCATGGGTGTCGAGTCGCCGATTGACGCGGTACCCGCCATCTGCTTGGGCGTTTGCGACCTGAAGCTCATCGAGATGGTGGGAGCCATGAGCACCTTTGCCAACCAAGGCGTTTACATCAAGCCCATGTTCGTCACCCGCATCGAAGACAAGAACGGCAACGTCATCCAACGCTTCAGCCCCGAAGAATCGGAAGCCATGAGCGAGCTGACTGCCTACAAGATGGTGGAACTGATGAAAGGCGTGGTGCAAAGCGGAACGGGTATCCGATTGCGGTCGCTCTACAAGTTCAACAACCCCATCGCGGGCAAAACCGGTACCACGCAGAAGCAAAGTGACGGCTACTTCATGGGCATCACCCCCGACTTGACCACAGGCGTTTGGGTGGGCGCCGAAGACCGCAGCGTACACTTCCGCTCCACGAAACTGGGCCAAGGCTCGCATACCGCCTTGCCGATTTGGGCCATCTATATGCGCAAGGTGTATAACGACAAAAGCCTGAATGTCAGTCAAGGCGACTTCCCGAAACCCAACATTCCCGGCGTTGACACGAATTTCGACTGCGATCGTTATGACGACGATGAAGCCATCGAATATATTGACGAGTTCTAATTTCGCATCATCATGACATCCAATTTCGTTGATTACGTAAAGATATTCTGCCGTTCAGGCAAGGGCGGTGCCGGTTCGTTGCACTTCCGCCGCGAGAAATACATCCCCAAGGGCGGTCCCGACGGCGGCGACGGCGGTCGCGGCGGCAACGTCGTCCTGCGCGGCAACGCCCAGCTTTGGACGTTGCTTCACTTGCGCTACACCAAGCACATCTTCGCCGGCGACGGCGTGCCGGGAGGCAAGAACCAACTCACGGGTGCCGCCGGCAACGACATATACATCGACGTGCCGTTGGGCACTGTGGCCTATCGTGCCGAAGACCACACACAGATGGGTGAAATCACCGAGGACAAGCAGGAGGTGGTGCTGCTCAAAGGCGGTCGCGGCGGCAAAGGCAACACCTTTTTCAAGACAGCCACCCTGCAAGCGCCCAAGTTTGCCCAACCTGGCGAGCCAAGCCAAGAGGAATGGATCACATTGGAACTCAAGCTGTTGGCCGACGTGGGTTTGGTCGGCTTCCCGAATGCGGGCAAATCGACGCTGCTGTCGGTGGTCTCGGCGGCCAAACCCGAAATCGCCGACTATCCTTTCACTACACTGGTACCCAACCTCGGCATTGTCAGTTATCGCGAGCATCGCAGCTTCGTCATGGCCGACATCCCTGGCATCATCGAAGGCGCAGCGGAAGGCAAAGGATTGGGAATCAGGTTTTTGAGGCATATCGAACGCAATTCGACCCTGTTGTTCATGGTGCCCGCCACCACCGACGACGTGAAGGCGGAATACGACATCCTGCTCAACGAGCTGAAGAAATACAACCCCGAACTCTTGGACAAGGACCGCATCTTGGCCATCACGAAGTGCGACCTTGCGGACGACGACCGCATCAAGGAAATCAAGAAGCACCTGCCCAAGAAAGTGCCGCACGTTTTTATCAGCTCCGTGGCCCAGCAAGGCCTCGACGAGCTGAAAGACCTCATTTGGCTGACCTTGAACAAGGGGGGCGAGGAGGAGGCTTGGTGATCACATGGGGCGAAAGACATAGACAGGATTCTCTATCTCTTTCGGACGAAGATACATCAACAAATAAATAGGCAAATAGACGATTTTGCCGTCGACTTCAACATTGCCATTGCCGAAAACGATTCCTTCTTTTATCGAATAGGCCACGTTGCCCATCACGTTGCCTAAGGCGTTGTGCCGTTTGTAGTTCTTCCCCGATTTAATCTCTATGGGAACAACCTTATTGTCACTTTCGATGACAAAGTCCAACTCACCCTGTTTCTTGCTGTTGAAATAATGCAACGGATAGCCGTGTGCATGAAGCTCTTGAGCCGCAAAGTTCTCAAAAACAGCCCCATAGTTGCCATTCATTTCGCCAATAATAATGCTGCTTTGGAAATCAGGCGAATACAAAAAAGCCAGCAACCCCACATCATTGAGAAACAATTTGAACAGGTTCCGTTGCTCGTTCAACTTCAGAGGAATGCGCGGTTCCTCGACATTATAGGTCGGCAAGGCAACGCCAGCGTCGGCAAGCCAAAGGAAACTGTTTTTGTAGCGTTCAAAGTTGGCTCTTTCGTGAAGTGATTTCAGAATGAAACGTTTGTTTTTGGCGTTCAGCTCTGAAGGAATCACGTCAAATATCTCTTTGATATAGAGTTTGTTGCCATAGTCGTACTTGCTAATATCCCTTTGATACAACTTGATGATGCTCTCCTGTTCGTCACGAATGACCTGGAGGTTGTTTGTGGCCAAATATTTGGCTACCACAGCAGGCATTCCGCCTATCACGAGGTAAAGACGAAGCAGTTCCATCATCTTGTCGTGAACGACGGAATCGACGGGCTTCTTTGTCCCATAACAAGCGCGCAGATGTTCCATCACCTCATCACTCATGCCCAAAGCCATCGCAAACTCCTCAAAGTCAAGCGGATTCATCTCCTTTTCAGCCATATAGCCGACGGGCACACTTCGCAAGTCTTTCAGTTTCACACCCAAAAGCGAACCGCTCATCGCGTAACGATAGCTGCCTTCGTCGACAAGGAACTTGATGGCGGTCACCACCTCCGGACATTCTTGCACCTCGTCAAAAAAAAACAAGGTTTTGCCGGCTTCCAACTTGGCCTCGGTGAAAGCTGAAAGTCGCAACAACATTGATTCGACATTTTGTGGATGGGCAAAAACATCCTTCAGTTTTGGTTGTTCAATAAAGTTAAATTCAACGAAATTCTTAAAGCAGGCCTTTCCAACTTCGCGGATAGCATAGGTTTTTCCCACTTGTCGAGCGCCAGTAATAAGAAGTGCTTTTTTATCCTTTTTGAAGAAATTTTCTAAATAGTTGTATATCTTGCGTTTAATCATTATGTAATGCTTTTTTCCAACCGCAAAAATACATATTTCTGTGCGTTTTCCAACCAAAAATATGATTATTTTGTGTATTTTTCCAACCTTTTTTGAGGCGATTTCGTGACTTTTTCCAACTTTTCGAGACAAACCATGACTGTTTCAGCGAAAAAAACTATCTTTGCGCCAGAAAAAAACACCCAAACACTTATGTCATCCCTCTCTTCGCTCGACTCCGACCTCTTCCTCTTCCTCAACGGCCTCCACACCGATGGGATGGACAAGGCGATGCTGCTTGTCACCGACATGTGGGTTTGGCTGCCGCTATACCTATTATTAATATACTGGGCCGTGCAGCAATATGGCAAACGCTGCTGGTGGGTTTTCGTGGCGGTCGGCCTTGTGGTGCTCTGCTCCGACCAATTGGCTTCCCATGTGTGCAAGCCCCTCTTTCATCGGTTGAGACCATGCTATAATGATGGTTTTCAAAACCTTATCTATCTTCCAAAAGGCTTGGCAGGCGGACAATACGGCTTCGTTTCCTCCCATGCCGCCAACACTTTCGGCGTGGCCACCTTCTTGACGGCAGCTTTGCGGAAATTCCGTCCGTGGACGGCCATCGTGCTGTTTTTCTGGGCTTTCGTTTCAAGCTACAGCCGCATTTACATCGGGTTCCATTATCCGGGCGACATTGTTTGCGGCGCCCTTCTCGGGGCGTTGGTCGGGATGGTGGTCCGGAAAGCGTTCCAAATCGTACAGAAAAAGGCTTGGAAATCAGAATAAGGTGGTCTTTTCTTGCTGCGACTCGTCGGCGTCGTGGAACACCACCTTGATGCTTGCCGAAAGCTCGATGCCGCACAACGAGGCCAATTTGGCCCGGCTAAGCGCCAGCTCAAGGTAGCCGTGCGAGCCAAAAATGGCCACCAAATCCACATCACGGACATCCAAATAGCTGTCCGAAATCTTGTCGATGGTATAAAGGTTGCCCTTAACCATAATGGTGAAATCGCGGCCACGGCGTTCTTTTTCAAACTGTTCCTTGGTGATGTTCGTAATAAGGTTTTCGTACGAATCGATGTGGATCACCACACCCTCAATCGCATTGTCGCGGGCCACGGCACAGAAAGCGCCACCCATGTTAAGCTTCTCACGCGGCGCGCCGATGTTCGACAACGGCTCGCCCTTGGCAATCATCGCGGCCACCCTGACGAAACGGTCGCGTGTGGCAAAGTTGAAAGCGTCGGCATCCTGGGGCACGTCGATATAGACCGCTTCCTCAAACTGTCCGTCGTCAAACAGATGGCTGAAAATACCGTTGTCCGTCGAAATGAAATAATGGCCCTCGGCTTTCACGACAACATGCGGAGTTTCGGGCGATTCAATCGTGTTGACGGCAATAATGTGGATCGTCCCCTTCGGAAAACAGCGAAAACAGTTTCGAAGCGTAAACCCCACCTGGGGGATGTTGAACGGCTCTATTTCATGAGTGATGTCAACAATCGTGGCATCCGGCAACAGAGACAACAAAGTCCCCTTTACCGCAGGCACATAATAGTCGGAAGTCCCCCAATCGCTTGTCAACGTGATAATTGCCATGACCTTACATAACACAGGTTCTGAACTTGCAAAGGTAAGCATTTATGGCAATTGCGCACCGTTATTCTTCGTTTTTTTTGGAAAAATCTTTCTTAGCCGTATTTTGTTCCCCATGCCACAAAAAAAGCCTATCTTTGCGCCATCCATTAAGGCGATTATGGCAGAACAGATTCTTCAGATTGAAAATGTGGACCCTAAGGAGCTTCACGGCCCCAACGACAAGTACCTGGAACTTGTGAAAAGCATGTTCCCCAAGCTGAAACTCATCGCTCGCGGCGATTTTGTGAAGGTGATTGGCGACGACGAGGAAATCGAGTATTTCACCAGCCGCTACGAGACCTTGATGATGCAGCTTGAACGCTTCGGCAAACTCACCGCGCAGACCGTCGAGGACGTGATGATGGCCGCCACCGACACCGAACTGCAACAGAAGATGTCGGAAAGCGACGTGTTGGTCTTCGGGCGCAACGGCGTACCCGTGAAGGCCATCACCGCCAACCAAAAACGCATGGTGACCGCCTCGGAGCAAAAAGACCTCATTTTCGCCATCGGTCCCGCCGGAACGGGAAAGACCTACACCGCCGTGGCTTTGGCCGTCCGCGCCCTGAAAGCCAAACAGGTGAGGCGCATCATCTTGACCCGCCCCGCCGTCGAAGCCGACGAACATTTGGGCTTCCTCCCCGGCGACCTCAAGGACAAGCTCGACCCCTATCTGCAACCGCTTTACGACGCCTTGCGCGACATGATTCCCTCGGCCAAGTTGGACAGCTACCTCGAAGACCACACCATCGAGATTGCGCCGTTGGCCTTCATGCGTGGCCGCACCTTGGACCACGCCTTCGTCATCCTCGACGAGGCCCAGAACGCCACGCGCAGCCAGCTGAAGATGTTCCTCACCCGCATGGGACGCTCGGCCAAGTTCATCGTCACCGGCGACATCACCCAAATCGACCTGCCGCCCAAGACGCCATCGGGTCTGCCGCAGGCGATGGAAGTCTTGAAGGATGTGAAAGGCATCGAATTCATTTATTTGGACGACAAGGACGTGGTGCGCCACAAATTGGTGACCGACATTATCAATGCATACAAACGGTATCATGAAGAAGGAAAAGAAGAAAACATAGAGGACGCACAAAGCATCCCGTAGGGATGTAACGCTCGGTAAAACAACAACATAATGAACCAACAGCATCCCGTAGGGATGTACCAAATACGGAAAGAACACAAACATAAATCCATAAAAAATGAACGCTTTAACCAAGACAGATTACCATTTCCCAGGCCAAACCAAGGTCTATCACGGCAAGGTCCGCGACTGTTATTTCATCAACGACGAATACATGGTGATGGTCGCCACCGACCGCATCTCGGCCTTCGATGTCATCCTGCCTAAGGGCATCCCTTATAAAGGACAGGTACTCAACCAGATAGCCTCCATGTTCCTCGATGCCACTGCCGACATCGTCCCCAACTGGAAGCTCGCCACCCCCGACCCGATGGTCACCGTGGGCCGCCTCTGCAAGCCTTTCCCCATCGAGATGATCATTAGAGGTTATTTGACGGGCAGCTCGTGGCGCACCTACAAGAGCGGGCAGCACACCATTTGCGGCGTGCCGATTCCCGACGGCATGAAGGAACACCAACGCTTCGCCGAACCCATCATCACCCCGACCACCAAGGCCGAGGAAGGCCACGACGAGGACATCTCGCGCGAGGAAATCATCGCCCGTGGACTCATCAGCGAAAAGGACTATGCCCAGATCGAGGACATCACTCGCAAGCTCTTCCAACGCGGCACCGAGATAGCCGCCAAGCAGGGCTTGATCCTCGTCGACACGAAATACGAGTTCGGCAAGATTGGCGACCAAATCGTGCTGATGGACGAAATCCACACCCCCGACTCGTCGCGCTACTTCATCGCCGACCAGTACGAGGAACGCTTCGCCAAGGGCGAGCCGCAGGTGCAGCTCTCGAAGGAGTTCGTCCGCGAGTGGCTGATGGCCAACGGCTTCCAAGGCAAGGAGGGCCAGCAAGTGCCAGAGATGACGCCTGAGTACGTCAACAGCGTTTCGGAACGCTACATCGAGCTTTACGAGAAGGTGACGGGGCATAAGTTTGTGAAAGCCCCCGACTCGGAAGACCTTGTCAAACGCATTGAGAATAATGTATTGAACTACTTGAAGTTATGAAAAATATGCAAAAATAATGCTTATTTTTCGGCGGTTTTTGGGGTGAAGATGCATATTTTTCACAAAATGGCATGAAAAAAGCCAGAACCTTTGGCGGCTCTGGCTTTATTTTCGTCCGGCGTCCCTTGACTATTCGTAATCGTAGTAATAGGAAAACATATAATCCGGGTCGTCTGAATACCGCCCAATTCTCATGGTCGGATAGTTGTCGCTGTTGTATTGGTAGGTAAAGCTTTCTATGTAGCTATAGCTATCACCACCCTCAGACTCATTTACAATCATCCTTGTGACGTTGTTTTTGGACAAACTAAAAAGAATATCATCATCATCCACATCGGAGTAAAGGTCATGGAAACCCTTGAATGGGTTGTTCTTATCATCATACTGCATAGTCGCGGTTTCCATATACCCTTCCTCTGCCAACGATACTTTGCTCACATTGTTGCCTTCCCATGTGAACTGCAAAGTAAAGGACTCTAAGCCTTTTGCCGTCTCGTTGGCGGCAACCTTGTCCATAAACTTGCCAGCAACTTCAGCAACCACCCGTTGGAAAGGCAACATCGCATCAAACAGATGGCGTCCTTCCATTGACTTTTTTGAGCCATAGTATGTAATCACCATCTTGCTTATCTTATTGTCAGCATAAGAGTAGGCCGTGGTCGCTTCTAAGTTACCTCTGTAGTAATAGTTGGCTGCCTTTAGATACTTTCCATCGTAAGCGTATGTAACATACTCAGAGTTAAGGTAATCGTCAACGCGTTCAAGGCGTTTCCCGTCATAAGTGAAATCTGCGGTCCAATTTAGGCTTCCGCTTGATGAGTAATAGTCGATTGACTTCAGCAACTTACCATCCCAATTCCATGATTGGTGCAAGTATTTGTCAGTGTAAGTACTTGAATAATACACTCTTGTGATTTTTTTCTTTGGGGAGTAATACCCTTCTTTCCCTTTGGTGCATGATGTCATGGAAGCCACAAGCAAGCCCCCCATCAGCAAGACTAATGTTTTGAATTTGTTCATCTTTCTATGAATTTAAGTGAATTAGGCTCCAAAAATACTCTCTTCAACTGATTCAAGACGCTTTTCTTAGTAACCAATATGGTAACAGTTACCAAATTGATCACACTTTTGCCTTGAATTCCTCGGAAAGGTCGCGGAAGAAATCGTAATCCAACGCCGTGGAAATGCGCTCAAGGGTAGTGTTTCAACCAGTGTGTCCGAAGTCTGTGGACTTCAGGGATGCGGTGCAAAGTTAGACAAATATTTTCATATCAAGCTTCATTTTGTAGATTTATCACTAATTTTGCCATGCGGCTGGACGAGGAAACGGGCTCTGCTGGGGAGCAACCCGTCAGCAACAAGGCCGCGCCTACACTGAAAGCAGTGAACGTGGAGGGCCGTCTGTGATGGGCGGCCTCCACTGTATTCAGGAAGGCTGTTTCCGCTAAGAAAACCCGTTGCGTCGTCAAGGGAACAGCGTCTTGTCGGTGGTGATTTTGGGCAGTATCCTGTCGAAGGCCTTGTGTTCCATCGCGACGCTTCCCAGCAGCGTAAGGACAGACTCCTCGTTGGGCACCTGACTTCGTCATTGGGACACCCAGAATTTTTCGTCAAAGAGTTCTTCAATGGGTTTGTGTCGTTTCATAACCATTGTCCTGG
>ERZ842401.3037-NODE-3037-length-21406-cov-16.564985_pt1 | contig 21406 bp, 12 predicted proteins | sample MGYA00521270_ERZ842401 | MGnify/ENA primary metagenome ERZ842401 (study PRJEB31892, sample SAMEA3878208) | bioreactor metagenome | biome: Moose rumen | place: Sweden | collected 2011-10 | study: EMG produced TPA metagenomics assembly of the PRJEB12797 data set...
GTTTCTTGTCGGAGAGTTTCACACGCAGCTCGTCGATGTCAAAGCGTATGTTTGTGCGGTTCTCAATGGAGAAGTCTATGAAGAAGTATTCGCCTACACTGTAGATGTTGTTCAGGCGCATAGTCATACGATGCTGCTTAGTGCTGACATTGCGGATGCGGGCTGTCGAGTTCCAGATGGAACGAGCATACTTTGCCATATCCTCAGTGGACATGCTGACGGATGGATTGTTGTAGGCAATCTTCTCTTCAGGCAATATCTGCTTGTCGGTGACGGCCTCCTGAAGCCTGGTCGTATAGATGATGGCATACTGAGCACGGTAGCGTTCTGTGACGATGGTAACGATGGCAAGTACATCGCCATCGGCATGTACGTCCGCACCTTCCTTGGGCTTCAGGCGAATGGTGTTGTTGATGGGCTGGTCGCCGACAACTTTGTCTGTACTGATGTCAACGAAACGGACGGGTTCAGAAGCCGTGATGACGGTTGTTACTTGTTCGTTCACGGTGAGTTGTTCCATCTCTTCATAGGTCTGCTGTGCCATGACAGGACTGGCAGACAGGGCACCCAACAGGAGTGCGCCAAGACTTTTGATTGTTCTCATACACATTGTGAAATTACTATTGTTACGTTAATTGTTCTTTGTCTCTCTGCCATTGATCAGATATACGAATGTGCCGTACTTCAGCTTGGCAGAGTTCTTCTTGATGGACTTGCCGATGGCGTTGCTGGTCTTCTGGACGATGTTGCTGATGGCTTGATTGCCCCATTGGGTGAGGGCGTTGCCTCCAGAAGTGTTACCGCTCGTGAGTGTCGAGGTATTGCTCATGGCTCCAGACGCTACATCCTTACTGGTCTCTCTGAAGCTGCTGCTCGGAACATAAAGTCCTTCAAGTCCGTCTGTGTCATAGAGGGAGAGATTGACCTTGATAAGCTCGTCATGAATAAGGATGCTCTTGACAGTTCCTTTGACACGCTGTGAACCGAAGCCGCTCATCTGGGCATAGAGGTAAGTGCCCTTGGGGACTACCACCTCATTGATTTCGATGTCATCAAGAAGACGTAGGCGCACACGGCTACCATCAACAGCCTTGACATTCTCGTCTATGATGGCCTTGATAAGGTTGGGCTCTTGGTCAGCGTTGGCAATAGTGTTGAAGTAGTCGGATGTCACCTTGACCTTTTTCACCACTTCCTGAGCTTCGTCATCGTCACTCACACCCTTGACAACACGCTCATTGACGGTAAGCTTACCTGCGGCTTTCGTCGGCTGGTTGGCAACTGTGTCATTACTTTCGTCTGACGTGTTGCTGGCAGTGGGGGACTGTATGGCTTGCTGTCCTTGCAGTCTGGCCTGAGCTAACACACGGTTGAGTTCGTCCATCGCCTCGCGTTCACGTTGCTGGCTGCGTGCCAGGCGGTCTTCTTCTGACAGGACGTTGCCACCTTCGACTTCCTGGCCTTTTTGTGCGCTTTCCTGTAGTTTCCTCTGTAGCTCAGCGAGTTTCTGGGCTTCCTCTGATTCGAGTTGTTCACGTTCAGCATCGCTGTACCTGGAATCATAGTCTTCTTTTTCTTCATCATTGTTTCTGTCTATGTTATTCATTGCTGTATAATCGTCGATACGACCGTATGATTTGAGCATACTCTCGTACTTGTTCCCGATACCGTCCCCCTTCATCTTGGCATCCGGGAGGTCGGGGTTCAGGTACTCTGTAGTAGCCATACTGGAGTCTGGAATCTCTGCCTTCTCCGTATGGAACAAGTCAATGACGAAATACCCGACGAAGAGCAAAGGAACATAGATGATGAGAGGCAGCATATACTTAGGCTGCTTCCAGTTAATCTTCTTTAGTGTCTGAAAGTCCATTGTCTTTATTGTTTTTAGTTACACTTTCTTGAAAATCCTTGTTGATATAGGGTGAAACACAATGAGCGGAACTGATGGCGTTCCTGACCCGTCGATGGCGGTTCTTTATCATTTCGTCCTGCTGCTCAACAGCACTCTTGCGTTCTCCGCTATGGCTCCATACAAGCCCCATGCGGTACACATTCATGCAGAAACAGAGGATGACAAAGCCGAACACGATGGCAAGGAAGACTTTGGTGTGCTTGTTGGCGAAGTCCTGTACCTTTGCGGCAAGCCTGTCCAGACCGCTCCATTTTGCGAACCGTCTTCCGGCATCGACATCCTTTTCATACCTATCTTTGTACTGGGGGTCGTCCTTATCGGGCATCTTCTCACCCATAATGAATTTCTTCCAACTTCCCATGGCTGTATGCAATTAGTATGAGTTCTTGGTTTTCTGCTCAATGTCCTTATTCAGGAGTGTACGCCAGTTGGTGATGAGAAGTCCATGAGGGTTGTTCTCTGTCCTTGGAACACGCTTCAACTGTCCGGCGGTGACAAGCTGACGCATCAGAATACTCGTGCGTCGCTCAATGCGCTGACGGCCATAGTAGGTGAACTCCATCTTCTCCTTGTCGAAGTTGATGCTGTCACAGAAGATGCTGAACACGGCACTGGTACCCATGATGTTGGAGTAGAAGCCTTTTTCCTTATGGTTTCTATTTTAAGGAATCAAAAGAAACAATAGGAAAACAAAGAGAGTAAATGAAACGTAACGCACTGATATATAGCACATATCTAAACATGATTTGATTTTTCCTATTTTAGTCAAGTTGATTTATAAAAACTCTTAAAACGGGTATTTTTGTTGCGTATTTGTTGCACGAATCAAGAAAAAGCATTATCTTTGCACTCGAAATCCTTCACTATTTGAGGGTTCTGAAATCATTTCCAACAAAAAGAAAAATCACATGGGAAGACAGAAGAAGGAAATCAAGGCAAAGGAGCCTATCCGAATCCGTGAGCGCAAACTTGCAAACGGAAATATCAGCTTGTATTTGGACGTATATCAGAAAGGCGTTCGCAAATATGAGTCACTGGGGCTTTATCTTGTTCCAGAAACGAGTCCTCGCGCACGCACACAGAATAAGGAAGCACGACAGACTGCCGAGAAAATCAAGTCTGACCGCATTCTTGCCCTGCAACATGCCAGTGTAAAGCAGTGGGATAAGGTGCGCAAGTCCAGTACCCTTCTCCTTGACTATCTCAAAGATTATGAGAATGCCAAGACTGGCGTTTCTGCAAAGACCTTGAAGAATCGCCATGATATGCGTTTGAAGGTAGAGCAATTTGTAACCGAAAGCAATCAGTCGTTGGTTTCGGTTGCAAATATCGATGTTGAGTTCTGCCGTGGTTTCATCCGTTTCTTACGAACTGCCAAGAATGCACGAAAGAAGAAGGAGTCCACTATCAGCGTGGGGTATGCTGCCACCGTGCAGACCTCTTTCAATGGTGCATTGAACAATGCCGTCCGTGAAGGCATCCTCAAAAACAATCCGATGAAGGGCATCAATGCCAAGGAGAAGGTTCACACTCCCGATTCAGTTAGAGAGTTCCTTACTCTTGAAGAATTGAAACTGGCCATGACAGGTTCCTGTCCTAATGAAGATGTGAAGAAGGCTTTCATCTTCTCTTGCTTTACGGGTCTGAGATTGAGCGACATTCGCTCGCTGACATGGGCGAAGGTGCAAAAGTCCCCCGATGGCAATACGTTGTTCATCCGATGCCTGATGCAAAAGACCCAGACCTATGTGAATGTGCCTCTATCCAATGAGGCTCTGAACTGGATCCCCAAGAAGGAAGATTTGAACGAGCCGGTTTTCACCCTTCCTTCGGACTCCAATGTGGAGCGTAATATACGTTTATGGATGGAAAGTGTCGGTGTCAAGAAACACCTGACATTCCACTGTGCCCGCCATTCTTACGCAACCATGTTGCTTACCCTTGGCGCAGACCTCTATACGACATCCAAGTTATTGGGGCACAAGAACATAGAGACAACTCAGATTTATGCCAAAATCGTTGACCAGAAGAAAGTTGAGACCATCAACCTCATGGACAACTACTTCGGCAATCAAAAGTAACCTATTGCAATATGACTGTAGAACTTCGCTCACGTCTGCTAAAGAACGGCAACAAGACTTTGTATCTCGATTTCTACGAGAATGGCAAAAGGTGGTATGAGTACCTTGACCTTTACATCGTCCCTGGCAATACTCCTTCTATCAAAAAGGAGAATGAAGGGACGATGAATAAGGCTATTGCCATCAAAGCCAAACGCATCTTGGGCATTGAGGACGAGCCTGAGCCAGCAGTCAATGGCGAGCTGCCAAAGCGAGTTTTTGCCGACTGGCTTGATGGTTACTACAAAAGACTGGTGGACGAAGACCGACTGTCAGATAGTTCGTTGGAAAACGTGGTTTCCTGTATAAAGGTGGTCAAGTCGTACTTGTCATTTAGGCATCGCCCTCGGATGCTCATGAAGAAGATTGACAAGAAGTTCCTTGTTGACTTCTTTGATTATCTGCAACATACATACAAGAACACAAACAGCCCAGAAAATCCCAAGCCACTGTCGCCAAGAACCTGTCTTGCATACCAGCATCAACTTACGAAGATTCTCAATGATGCCGTGATGTCTGGAGTGCTATATGCCAATCCCTTCTATTCATTGAATGAACTTGAAAAGGTTGCGGAAGTGCCTACTACACGCGACTATCTCACCAAGGAGGAACTGGAGTTGATGGCAATGGCGGAAACCAAGAACCAACTGGCAAAGCAAGCCTTCATGTTCGCCTGCTTCACGGGTCTCAGATATAGTGATATTTCTTCCCTTATGTGGGGTAACATTCAGCACACTTCATTAGGACAGGAGATTGTAATCGACTCGATGCAGAAGACGAAACACTCTGTCCGCATTCCTTTGAGTAACATTGCGTTGTCATGGCTACCAGAGAGAGGAAATAATGCTGCAAGCCAGAAGGTCTTTGCAGGATTGACCTCACTCTGCCAGACGAATGTGGTGCTAAAGAAGATGGCAGCTTTTGCCGGCATCAACAAGACCCTCAGCTTCCATGTGGCACGCCACACATTCGCAACGAATGCCATAGCCGCAGGTGGTGACTTGTACACCGTCTGCAAGTTGCTTGGGCATAAGGACATCCAAACCACCCAGATTTATGCTGATGTGATAATGCCGACAAGGATTGATGCAGTCAACAGACTGTCGGACTTCTTCGGGCAAGGTTGACAAGGACAACAGAAGGGAAAAGAAAATATAAGGCATCTCCACTTGTTTGGAGATGTTTCTTTTTCCCTATCCTTAGGTTTCCCATTGATGATGTTCAAAGTGAACATCCCATATCAGGAGAGGAATCCACAAGCAACAATAATCGGTGCTTTTTTATGCCGAAAAGCAGCAAAAGCAACTTGAAAGCTTAAAAAATCATATAAAATAAGGTATATTGCCCTCAAAAGCATCTATGTTTCAGAAAAAATCAGTATATTTGCCCTCAGAACAAATAAATTTCTCTTGATATGGAAGATATAAATCGCTTGAAAGTTGTACTTGCTGAGAAAAAACGCACCGCCAAGTGGCTTGCAGCAGAAATCGGCAAAGACCCTGCAACCATTTCAAAATGGTGCACCAACACCACACAGCCAAGTCTGGATGCGTTGCGTGATATATCAAATGCTTTGGAAGTCAATATCCAAGAGCTATTAGTACCAACCCATGTAAACAAATAAATCACCTATATGACAGCAGACGAACTTCGCAACGAGTTGGGAGGTCTGATATGGAAGACTGCAACCAACCTTGTACATGGCGGCAAAGTGTCGCCAGTCCAGTTTATGGACTTCATGCTTGGTAGCCTGTTCTACCGCTTTATTTCTGAGGATGTAATAGACTATTGCAACAAACTAATGAAGGATGCTGGAGTGCCAAACCCCGACTATGCAAACATGTCTGATGATATGGCGGAAAATGCCAGAAACCAGATTGTCAATGCCAAAGGATTCTTCATTTTGCCATCACATCTGTTTATAAACGTGGCAAACAAGGCAAAGAACAATCCCGAACTCAACACTACTCTCGCCAACAACTTCCGTGCTTTCGAGGAAAGTGCCATAGGTACAGCCAGTGAAGGAGATGTGAAGGGTTTGTTTGCCAACTTCAACACCAATGATCCTGGACTTGGCGGAACGGTTGCCGAGCGTTGTGAACTTCTGACTACCCTTTTGGAGAGTGTCCGCGACCTTGAATTTGCCAAATATCAGGACTCAGGTCTTGATGTGTTCGGAATCTGTTACGAACACCTAATCAAGATGTATGCTCTTAACTCCGGGACAAAGGGCGGTGAGTTCTACACTCCTGCCGAGGTTAGTTTCCTGCTTGCAAAGATTGCCGCAAGTGGTCGCACATCAGTTAACAAGGTCTATGACCCTGCCTGTGGTAGTGGCTCATTGCTCTTGAAGTTCAAGGAAATACTTGGCACTAAGAATGTCATTGACGGGTTCTTCGGTCAGGAAATAAACCTTAAGACCTACAACCTGTGCCGCATGAATATGTTCCTGCACAACGTCAACTACGACCATTTTGACATTCAGCAGGGCGATACATTGAAGAATCCTCGTCATGCCGACGAAGAGCCTTTTGATGCCATCGTGTCAAACCCTCCTTACTCGACACCTTGGGATGGTCCAAACGACCCGACCCTCATCAATGACCCTCGTTTTTCTCCTGCGGGCGTGCTTGCTCCTGCCAGCAAAGCCGACCTTGCCTTCACCATGCACATGCTGTCGTGGCTCTCGACCGAAGGAACGGCTGCTATCATTGAGTTTCCCGGTGTTCTCTACCGAGGAGGTGCAGAGCAGAAGATTCGTCAATATCTGGTAAGCAACAACTATGTTGATACAGTCATCCAACTTCCACAGAATCTTTTCTTTGGAACATCTATCGCCACTTGTATCATCGTATTGAAGAAGAACAAACCCGACAACCGAGTATGCTTTATTGATGCAAGCAACGAGTTTGTTCACGAAGGGAACAAGAACAAACTGAGTGATGAGAACATTGAGAAGATATATGATACCCACTTCAACAAGACCGAGGTAGAGTACTTCAGTAAGGTAGTAACCACGGCTGATATTGAAGGAAAGAAATTTAATCTGTCCGTTTCAACTTATGTAGAACGTGAAGACACTACTGTTGAAATTGATATCGACGAACTAAATGACAGAATCAAAGCTATTGTTGGTCGCCAGAATCAATTGCGCACCGATATTGACGAAATTATCAAAACTCTGTAAGCTATGACAAAAATAGAAAATATGATAAAGGAGTTATGTCCAACTGGAATAGCTTCATTTAAGTTAGAAGAGTTTTCAACTCAACTTTCTGGTATGTCTGCTGTTAGTGGCAAGTGGAAAGAAGAAGGAAACTGCCAATTTATTGATTACATGAATGCTTACAAGAATATACGCATTGATGTAAATGATCTTCCATTTGCTACCGTCAAAAGTAGAAATAAACAGACTGTTTTACAAAAAGGTGATGTCCTATTTACAAGTGCTTCAGAAACACCAGATGAGTGTGCTCTCGCTGCCGTTATTGAAGATGATATAGCTGATGGTATATTCTTGGATGATCACTTGTTTGGCATTCGTGTTAAAGAAGAATGGAAGGACAAGTTGCACCCTGCTTATCTTAAATACATATTTAGAGCACCGTGTTTTCGTAAAGAAGTCAACAAGTCAGTTAGAGGTGTCACACGTTTTTATATCTCTAAAACGGACTTTATGAAGTCATCAATCCCAGTACCTCCAATGACTATTCAAGTATTCATTGCTGACTTCTTGGATAAGTTAACTTCGCTGGAAGCGGAGCTGGAAGCGGAGCTGGAAGCGGAGCTGGAAGCGCGTAAGCAACAATACGAGTATTATCGTAACAAATTGCTGACTTTCAATGAATTAGGGGGGGGTATTAGACTTATGAAACTTGGAGAAATATGTGAGTTAGGTACTGGTTCTCACAATACTCAGGACGGATTAAATGAAGGATTATATCCCTTCTATACCAGAGGACTTGACATTCTTTACTTGGATGATTATGATTACGATGAGACAGCCATCATTACTGCTGGAGATGGAGCTGGAGTAGGTAAAGTTATTCATTTTGTCATGGGCAAATATGCTTTACATCAAAGAGCTTATCGCATAGTAGCAGATGAACATCAAGTGCTTGCAAAGTATGTCTATCATTACATGAGAGCGACATTCTATAATTATATTATACGAAGCTCAGTCTCTTCTTCCGTTACATCAGTCAGAAAACCGATGTTATACGATTATCCTATTCCAGTTCCCTCAATGAAGGAGCAGGAACGCATAGTTTCTATTCTCGACCGATTTGAAGCCCTCACCACCGATTTGCAGAATGGCTTGCCAGCGGAAATCGAGGCTCGCCATCAGCAATATGAGTATTATCGCAATAAATTATTAACATTCAAGCAAGCTGTATGACTGAAATGCAGTATAACATTCTTTCTGAAAACAACACAAGTACAGTTGTGGCTCATTATGAGCGTCCTGCAATGGTTGCGGATGACGGTTATCAGACCGAAGCAGACTTGGAGCGTTCTTTCATTGAACAACTCCAGCGTCAAGGTTATGAATATGCCCAAATACACAATGAGGATGAACTCATCAGCAACCTGCGTGTGAAACTGGAAGAACTGAACAACTATCACTTCACCGATAATGAGTGGAGCCGTTTCTTCAAAACAGAGATAGCCTCTGAGGGCAAAGGAATCATAGACAAGACAAGGACAATTCAGACCGACTTTGTAAAGACCTTGAAGTGTGACAATGGAGAGGAAAAGAATATCTATCTGATAAAGAAAGATGATGTTCATGCCAACCGCACACAGGTAATCAACCAGTACGAAGTGTGGAACGGTCAGCGGCCAAACCGCTATGATGTCAGCATCCTCGTGAATGGCTTACCGTTGGTACACATCGAGTTGAAGAAGCGTGGTGTAAGCATCAAAGAGGCTTTCAACCAGATAAACCGCTACGGCAGGGAGTCATTCTGGGCAGGAAATGGATTGTTTGAGTATGTTCAGATATTTGTGGTGAGCAACGGCACACAGACAAAGTACTACAGCAATACGACCCGCGACAGTCATATCAATGAGATTAGAAAGGGAGGAAACAAGAACAAACCCAAGACAAGCAACTCGTTTGAGTTTACCAGTTATTGGGCAGACGCAAGCAATCAGGTGTTGAACGACTTGGTTGACTTCACCGCCACTTTCTTCTCCCGCCATACCCTGCTCAATGTCCTCACACGCTTCTGTGTGCTGACAGAACAAGACCTGTTGCTGGTGATGCGTCCTTACCAGATAGCAGCAACCGAAGCACTTCTGAACCAGATTGAACGTGCCCACAACATGAGGCGGCAAGGCACTATAGACGCTTGCGGATATGTGTGGCACACAACAGGTTCGGGTAAAACCCTGACCTCGTTCAAGGCGGCACAGTTGGCTACCAAATACGACTTTATTGACAAGGTGGTGTTTGTAGTTGACCGCAAAGACCTTGACTATCAGACCATGAAGGAGTATGACCGATTCCAGAAAGGTGCCGCCAATGGTAACACATCTACAAAGATACTGGAAGGCCAGTTGAAGAACCCGAAATGTAAGATTGTCATCACCACCATACAGAAGCTCACATCCCTTATCAAGAGATTCCCGACACATGAAATCTTCGGCAAGAATGTGGTGATGGTGTTCGACGAGTGCCACCGCTCTCAGTTTGGCGACATGCACGCTGCCATCGTCAAGAAGTTCAAGAAATACTACATCTTTGGCTTCACAGGCACCCCCATCTTTGCCGAGAATGTGACAGGCAATCGTGGCAACCTCCGTACAACGGATGATGTCTTTGGCCGCAGGCTTCACACCTACACTATTGTTGATGCCATCCGCGACCACAATGTGCTTCCCTTCCGTATGACATACGTCAGCACCATGAAGAGCAAGAAGAACATCGAGAACACTCAGGTTTGGGATATTGAGCGTGAGAAGGCACTGATGTCGGCAAAACGCATCGGCAATGTGACAAGTTACATACTGGAGCACTATGCCCAGCAGACCAAACAGGCAAGCAGCTACATCTTCAAGCAGTTGAACGATGTGGCAGACGTGGTAAAACACTATGGAGAAAAGGACTATGAGGAAGTTAGGAAGAAGGCAAGGCTCAGCGGTTTCAACTCCATGTTTGCCGTACAAAGCATAGAAGCCGCTAAGCTCTATTACAATGAATTTCAAAGGCAGATGGCAGAATTGCCAGAGAACAAGAGGTTGAAGATAGCCACCATTTTCTCTTACGGAGTGAATGACGAGGTGGGCGAAGAAATTGAGGATGAAGATTCAGACAGCACTGCGGGCATGGACGAAAGCAGCCGTGACTTCCTGGAGCGTGCTATCGAGGATTATAACAAAATGTTCTCCACCAACTACGACACGTCAGCAGACAAGTTCCCGAACTATTACAAAGATGTGTCTCTCCGCATGAAGAACCGCGAAATAGACATCCTTATCGTGGTGAATATGTTCCTGACAGGCTTCGATGCCACTACCCTCAATACGCTGTGGGTAGATAAGAACCTGCGCTATCACGGTCTGATTCAGTCTTACAGCCGCACAAACCGCATTCTGAACACATTGAAGAATGCTGGCAATATTGTATGTTTCCGTAACCTTGAAGACCAGACTAATAAGGCATTGTCGCTCTTTGGCGATGCCGATGCTAAGGCAACTGTGATACTCCGTCCGTTCGAGGACTATTTCAACGGCTATACCGATGAGACTGGCAAGCATGTGAAGGGCTATGTGGAGTATGTAGTGGAGTTGAAAGTTCTTGTTCCTCCTGGCACTATCCCTGTGGGAGAACAGAAGGAGCGCGACTTCATTAAGTTGTTCGGCACGGTACTCCGCTTCATCAACCTTTTGAGCTGTTTTGACCAGTTTGCAGAACTCAATCCGCTCACAGCACGGGAAATCCAAGACTATACAAGCGTTTACATAGACTTGCATGATTACTACCGCACTCATAAAGATGGCGACAAGACCAATGTAAACGATGACATTGAGTTTGAAATGGAACTCGTCAAACAGGTGGAGGTTAACATTGATTACATCCTCTATCTTGTAAAGCAGTATCATGACAGCCATTGCCAAGATAGTGAGATACATATCCGCATTGTCAAGTCCATCGAGTCGAGTGCCGACTTGCGCGACAAGAAGGAACTGATAGAACGCTTCATAGAAAGTATGACTGCAACAGGTGATGTCTATGAGGAATGGCAGACATACCTCAATGAACAGAAGAAGGCTGAGTTTGCAGAACTCGTTGCTGAAGAGCATCTGAAGAGCGACAAGGCTATAGAGTTTATCGAAATGGCATTCACTCGTGGCTACGTTCCCGAAGGTGGTCTGGAGCTTAACAACATCATGCCTCCCATTAACCCATTCGACCCGAATGCAAATCGCCAAGGTAAGGTAGAACATGTACTTGACAGGCTAAAATCATTCTTTACAAAGTACTTCGGGTTTGCCAACGGCAAGTTTAACGACTAAAATCAATAAACCATTCGAATAAATTTGAACAACATAAAAAATCCAAGGATATGAAAGGCTCAGAAGAATATTTGTATAGCTTTATGGAAGGCAGGCGTAAGCGTTTTGTCATTCCCGTTTATCAGAGAAATTATAACTGGAAGAATGAACAATGCAAACAATTATTTGACGATTTAGTCGCGCTGAATTACAACCATAAGAATTCTCATTTCTTCGGAAGTGTTGTGTCTGTGAATGAAAACAGTAAAGAGTACACCATCATAGACGGTCAGCAACGTCTGACAACAGTATCGCTTATCATGATTGCCATGATTAAAGCTGTTGAAAATGGCATTTTTACAAGCGAAGCTGACAAGAAAATCGCTGCGGACATTAAGCAGGACTATATCGTCGCTGATGATGACGATGTAAACAAGCTGCGTCTTAGACCATACAATGATGACAAGGACGCATTCAGTCGCATTGTATTTGATACAGAGGACAAGTATAATGAGAAGTCTAACGTGACGGTTAATTTCCGCTATTTCTACAATAGAATAGTGGAACAGAAGGAACTTTCTCTTACCGAATTGCGTGATGCTATCGAAAAGCTTCAAATAATTTCGATTGAACTAAAACCTGACCAGGGCGATGACCCACAGCTCATTTTTGAAAGTCTTAATTCTACAGGATTGGCTCTTGAAGAATCGGATAAAATCCGCAACTTCATTCTTATGGGGTTAAAACCAGAGAAGCAAGAACGTCTCTACAAGAATTATTGGTATCAGATAGAACGCTTTTCAAAAGAAAGGCTTGAAGAATTTATCTTCAACTATCTTTTGATATGTTCTGGCCAAAAAGTCAAGATGAGCGATATTTACAAAGATTTCAAGGCATTCGCAAAAGAAAAGGATGCAGAAGTCCTTCTAAGCGAAATGAAGCATTACGCTGAACTATATGCGAATTTGCGTAATCACGAACTTGGTGATGCAGAGGCAAACCGAATTAAGGAGCGTATTGACCGCTTGGGGTTGACTGTAGCTGACCCATTCTTTATATCATACTTGGATATGTATATTGATGAGCACCTTCCCACTGAAGAATTAAGAAAAACCTTGCTCCTATTGGAAAGTTACATGTTCCGTCGTATCGTATGCGGTGCTCCATCAAATGCACTACGTAATATGTTTGCCACACTGCACCGTAGGGTACTCCGCTTGAAGGATAGCTCGACTTCAAGTTACTATTCGGTTCTCACATATCTCTTGGAGAACATGCAGACACGATTCCCGGACAACACTGAATTTGCTAAAAATTTCGGTGAGAAGGACATGTATCATCAGCGTAGCAATATCCGCTCTTATGTTCTTGACCGCTTGGAGCGCAAGGACAATGCAGAAACTATCAATGTGTATAACCGTCTGGAAGGTGTCAATCGACAGCCAAGCGAAAAGCCGTTCTCAGTAGAACACATCATGCCTCAGACGCTTACGGAGGCATGGATTGCTGAATTAGGCGTAGATCAGGTAACAGCAATAGAAACGCATAAGAAATGGCTACACACCATTGCCAATCTGACAGTTACGGCATATAATTCTGAACTGAGCAACGCTCCTTTCGGAAAAAAGAAAGAGATGGTGTTCAATGAAGGAGGCATTCAGTTAAACGAATTCATAAGGCAGCAACCTAAATGGAATGAAGATAAACTTATTGAGCGAAGGGACTTGTTAGTGGCAGATGCACTCAACCTATGGGACTATCCAGCTACTGACTATGTGCCAAAAGCAGCTCTTGCCCAGCAAGTTCTTCTCGATGAAGAAGATTACGACTTCAAGGGAAAGAAACTCCGCAGTGTTATGTTGCTTGGTATGGAATACAATCCCCCGTATGGAGAATGGTCAAAAGCTATATTGTGGGTGTATCAAAATCTTTTTGAGCTTGACCCTCAGCCGCTGTTCGACCTTGTTGCAGACCCGAAAGAATTTTACTTTGTAAAGGACCAGGACGACAGTAACACAAAAATTGCTGAAGGTGTCTATGTCTATCTGAACAACGATACAAACACAAAAATTCGTGTTCTCAGACGTGTAGCTGAAAAATATTCATTGAATGAAGGTGACACTAATGATGACATCGTGTTTGTAATGAAGTCCTCGGATAATGACATCGACATTTAAAGTCTCTATGCCATTCAACATATTGGATTTCAGCGAAATGAAAAGATGGACTAACTGCTATTGAAACTTAGTAATTGAAGTACGAACAGATAACAAAGCATGATTAAGCAACATATCACAAAGCGTATTCAATGATTTAATCTAAAATCTGACTGAATATGGATTCAAAACTTACCACCATAGAACGTGAGAACTTCGACCTTCTGCACAATGACAGAGTCTTAGTTGCAAAGGCTCTCGACCGTCCAGATTTTAGGGGATTCTGGGCAAGCGTTACTGACAAATACAAGGAAAAGGCTCACTTTGTTTATGAACTTCTGCAAAACGCTGATGATGCTCAAGCCACAGAAGCAGTCTTTAAGATGGAATACAAGCGCCTTGTTTTCCGTCATAATGGAAAGGTTCAGTTCTCTGTAGTTTCTCCGACTGAAACGCGGAAGAAAGGTCATATCAATGCTATTACTGGTGTTGGCTTCTCCACAAAAGAAGGCTCAGACGGCAATACTATTGGTAAGTTTGGTGTTGGCTTCAAAGCTGTATTTCAATACACTGACACGCCTTACATCTATGATGATAAGTTCTGGTTTAAGATAGAGCAGTATATCATACCTACGATGTTGGAGGATGATTTCCCAGACAGGAACGAGGGTGAAACAGTTTTTTCATTTCCATTCACCGAGCCCGCCACTGCTCACAAAGAGATTGTCAACCGACTGAAAACACTCGAAAACCCGATTCTCTTCCTGCATCACCTTCAAAAGGTGACGATTGAGATACCTGGGGAAAATGCTATAACTTATACTAAAAATGTATTGTATGAGCACCAACACGGTTCTATAAAGCATGAACTTCTTTCCGTGAGAAACAACGGTAGTATCAAAAAGATACACATGTTTACGGAAAACATAGACGTGGAAGACGAAAATGGTGTTGAAACCAGACAATACATTTCCGTTGGCTATTTCCTGAAAGATAATGGAGATTTAGATGATGAGATAAAGGGGCAAGTGTTTTGCTTCTTCCCGACCGCAGAAGATTTCAAACTGCATTGCATTGTTCATGCACCGTTCCTGTTGGTTGATAGTCGCCAGCAATTGAAAGATGACAATCTTAACGACCAATTCAAGGGATTTCTTGCTGAATTGGCAGCGAATGCATTACCAATACTAAGAGACTATGGCAAGCAAATCAATCACCTGCTCATTACCGAAAATATCTTCAACCTTATTCCCAAGAAAGAATATTGGTATAGCCGGGACAATCAGTTCCGAGACGAGTATATAAATGCTGTCAGAAACAACAAACTGCTACTTGGCAGAGGAGACCGATATATATCACACGAAGGCGCACTTATTTGTCGCCCAATCTCCATGATGAGTGTTGTCGATGACAAGCAACTCCAGATGTTGCATGAAGACAAAGACTCGCATGACAACATACGATATACTTTCCTGCGCGAAGATACACAGAGACTTTGCACACAGAAATATGTGCAGAACATCTTAGAGGAACTTGAAGTAGATGAATATGGTGGCAAAGACCTTGCTTCTGAGATTACTCCTGAATTTATGGAGAAATACGGATTCAAGTGGGCAAAGAAGTTGTATAATCACCTTCGTCATGAACAGGTAAAGTTATGGAAGAAACCAGCAAATGCAAAACTGAATGTTGAGGACACTCCTTTCTGTGTAAGCCCTATCATCCTTACAACAAAAGGGACATGGGAAAAGCCATATAATAGCAATGGTTCGCTCAATGTTTATTTGCCTTTGATTTCGGACATTGACAAGTACCTTTTCGTAGCTCCTGAGTATTTGAAAGAAAAGGAGACAAAGACATTCATAGAAGATTTGGGACTAAAAGAACCTGATTCCTGGGACTATATCCAAAGTGTAATACTGAAGAAACATGAGCAGGATAATCAGTTTGATGTCGAAGAAATCTGTGATGACCTGTGTCTGGTGTATGACTACATCTCTAAGATTGCCAACGAACGCGAGAAAAAAGAAAAAACATCTGTCATTGCAAAGAACTTACTCTTGATGGATGAAGATGCGGACTTATATGTTGCATCGGAATTATACGAAAACAGTCCTGCACTGAAGCAATACTTCCGTGCCACGCAGTGCTACATCGGTGAAGAAAAATACAGGAAATTTATTGACAAGTATTCTGTTCAAGAGTTTCATGCCTTTATTCAGCAACTCGGCGTTGCAAAACATCCTCGTATTCTGAAAAAGGAGAGGTATTGGCTGGACTATGGGGAGACACAAAGACTCTCTATAGGAAGATACACATCTTGCCACTTTGATGACTTTATACTTGAAGGATTTGACAAGGCAAGAAATAGAGGGATGGAAATATCCAAAATAGTGTGGGAGTGGCTTTCTGAGTTTGAAAATTTGGAAAAGTACCGGACTACCACCTTCCATTATTTCTATTACACTTCTCATTCGAAAGAAATACCCACTACGTTCTTTCATCAGTTAGTCAACTTAGAATGGGTGTATCTGAAAGACGGAAAAGCGCACAAACCGACTGATCTAAGTCTTGAAGACCTCGAAGATGCCGAGTATAAGATAGATTATCGACTTATCAAATTATTTGGCATCGAAAGGAAATCCAAATCATTGGAGGAACTGGGCGCGTCTGAAAGCCAAATCCGTCAGAATGAAATGGGAAAACTTGCAGCGGAACTTGGTCTCACTACTGCCGAGGATTTAAAAGAGGCTTTTCAGGCTCTTGTTGAAAAGAGACAGAAGGAAGCATCAGTAAGTCGTACGCCGCAAGAACAAACAAATAGGCATCAACAGGAAGAAGATAACAGCAATTCACTTCACTCCAGTCAGAGGAAAACGGATTTAGGAGAGATGTCATCTTCTTCAAACCAATATCCAGACCGCACACCAAAGGTGGAGCGTAGTCAAGACGAAAGGGTAAGCGACATCACACAGAAATTAGCTGACGAAGCAAACAGAAGGATTGAGGAAGAAAACAAACGTGCACAAGTAGGCGATTTAGAAAAATATTCAAAAGTATGGTTTAGGACCTTGCTTGAACTGGAATACAATTCTTCATCAGAGCCAACAGGAAATAGGAATGGTATAAAGATTACCTTTGAACGTTTCAGGAAAGAGACAGGCTCAGATAGAATTTATCAGTTAACGAACCCATCACGCAATATTCCGATATGGATTGAGGATCTTGGTGGCTTCGCAGTGAAGTTCACGTTCTTCAACAGGGATGATATTACGTTTGACTTTGAAGTAGCCAACGTAAAAGACTTTACCCTTCGAGTAAAGGCAAAAGCAAGTGACATAGAACTGATTGATAAGATTGATTGGTCACGATGCTCGAAGGCCATGATTGATGTCAACAGCCCTGTTGAAATCATGCATAAGCTGAAAAATGAATTTGAAAACTTACCCTATGATGACGATTATAATTTCAGGGAAGGTTTGACAGACAATCTAAGTTTCGTATTCGGTCCTCCTGGAACAGGAAAGACTACACGCCTTGCAGAAATCATTCGTCATAAGATGGAATTGGATAATTGCAGGATATTAGTGCTTGCCCCGACTAATAAGGCTTGCGATGTGCTTACACGAAAGCTTATAGAAACGTCTAAGGACGGTTATGGCTGGCTTGGGCGTTTTGTAGCCACAGGTGAGGAATTCATTGAAAGCAGCGGTGCTCTTATAGACCGTGCAAGCGACCTATACAAAAAAGACAAGTGTTGTATTGTCTCTACGATTGCAAGACTCCCATATGATGGTTTCACTCAATCGCCAGAACATGAATTACTGCGCGACATTGAATGGGACTTCATCATCATAGATGAAGCATCGATGATACCCTTAGTACAAATTGTATATGCCATATACAAACTTGACACCAAAATTATAGTCGCTGGCGACCCACTCCAGATTGCTCCTATAGTCAGAGAAGAAGGATGGGTTGGAGAAAACATCTATACAATGGTAGAATTGGATAATTTCGAGAATCCTAAGACAGTTCCCATCCAATTTAATGTGGAAAAACTTGGAACACAGTACCGTTCACTGCCATCCATTGGTACACTATATAGTGAATACTGCTACAATGGGAAGTTGAAGCATAATAGAACGCAGAAGGATTCCCGTAATCTTCCGACAGGGAGCATAAAAGCCAAACAAGTCAATTTCGTGCCTTTCAGGGTGGAACGTTTTGATAGTATCTACGGGGCTAAGAAATTACAAGGTAGTAATGTTCATGTCTATTCGGCTATTTTCTCCGTCGAGATGTGCGCTTATCTTGCAAAAGCACAAGTGGCAGAAGATGTCCGAATTGGTGTTATATGTCCTTATGCTCCGCAAGCCCAGCTTATAAATAAAATGATAGAGCAACGCACAGACATACCTTCAAATGCAGAAATATTGGTGGGTACTATCCACGGTTTCCAAGGTGACCAGTGTGATATAATCATTACTGTATTGAATCCTCCTACTGGCATTAAAGTCGCCGCAGATAAGATAATGCTCAATAATCGTAACATCCTTAATGTGGCTATCAGCCGTGCAAGCGACTATCTATTTGTCCTTTTACCACATCCAGATAGTTATGGTTATGAGAATCTTATTGAGATAAATAAGCTGTGTGGTATTGCCAACCGCAAATGTTCATCGGTTGCGCTCTTCAATTCTGAGGTAATCGAGAAAGCCATTTTCAACAAAAGGGACTTTATTGAATCAAACACCTTTGTGACAACACATCAAGTAGCGAATGTGTACACAAGTGCTTCTGGTTTATACGAGGTAAGAATAGACGAGAACGCTGTTGACATTCAAACAGCTGGTGAAAACTATCAGCCTCAGGGAATTGTGCTGACTGCTACACCCCCTGCTCCTGTGATGACAACTGTTGGATTAAAAGTAAAAGAAACCACAGAGCCAGAACCAACATCAGTTGATGTGAAGTCGGAGACAGCAATCCAAGCTAACAACCAGCAAGAAGCTGTCAATACTAATGGCTTCAATTCCGAAGAACAATACTATAGGTACTTTAAAAATTACAACATTGACTTGGATAATGCGCTAATAACATTGTTCAAAGACAAGACCATGTGTGCCTTCTATACGGTGATACGTATATTCGGAAACCAAGATATTCCCAAGCAGTTTGGTTGGGATAGATTATATGAGGAGGATGTGAAACGATGCCGCAAAATATCAAGCTATTCGGAATTGGGCAATTTTATTTATCCACTTCTGTTCTTTGCAGTCCGTGGGCAACGAATTCCACTTAAGGATATAGGACATAAAAAGATAACCGAAATCACGTTTTCCGAATTTGAAAGTTCGGTTAAAGCCACAATTGAACGCAGAAAGACCAAAAAGAAACGTCCTCGCATTCATGAGACAAGAAATAACTCCAGTTCTGCATATACACCCTCATACCAGCGTGAAAAATCGTCAGGAAACCTGTATGATACTTTTGAATATGGAATGAGTGATTGGTAATTATTTGAGTTTCATATAATCAAGATTCATAACAAATAGAACATCTGTCACAGATTGATAACAATGCAGATTAACCTACTGATATTGAGTGATTACGCAAAATATCAGTGGGTTAATTGTTCCCGAAATGACCCCCAGGAATCCAATAGGGGAACAACAGATGATTAAAACGGCTCGTTGCAATTGGCTATTGCTGCGACATTGACAGAAAGGAAAAGTAGAACCAGAAGTTACTTCTGCTTACGACCTTTAGCCTCTCTTTTGTGCTCCTTCATGTAATCCCGGTACTCTTTGACTGGCATTGGCTTGACTTCCAGATTGGAGAACATGAGGTCGATACCATCAAGTTCCATCGTGACCTCCGCATTGTCGCTGTAGTACGCATGAACATAGCGGTTGATGTTTTGCTGCTTCTGAAGAACGGCATTATCTCGGACGATGAAGAACAGGAGGCCAAGGCTAATCAGCCAGACAGACCATGCAACAGTCTTGAAGAACCCTCGGACATGCTTGCTGGAGTAGAAGCACTTGAAGCAATACCAAGGGTACAGATATAGCGAGTTTAGCAGTACGTGTCCGCTGTCATCCTTGAATTTAGGCTTTTCATAAGGAAAGAGATTCGCCCTGCCAAGGAGTTCACATAAAAGGTCAGAGATATTCTTGTATTGCTTCTTGATGACATGGCTGTTGTGATTGAACTTGTTGATGGCATCAGTATTGCGTTCTGTCGTCATCTGATAGGCTTCCAAGACCGTGCTGGGCTTGCCTTCAGAGCGAAGTTTCTCTTCCTTCTCCAGTTGTGCCTTGTCACCTTCAGTCAGATGTTCCTCGACGGCATCTTTGATAGCCTTATAGACAACCTCCCGAAGTGAGTCCTGCTTGACATCGAGCTGAAAATTGTCCAGAGTGTCCTGAAGTTCGAGCAATGAACTGTAAATCGCATTGCCCTGAGTCTTATCAATGTCAATGTTCACTTTAAGATGCGTGGATGGGGCTGTTTCTGCCCCTCCTTCACGCTCAGAAGAGGGTGGCGTTTCAACACTCCCTTTGCCATCTGCACTTTCAGCACTTTGCACTGGAGCATCCTGAGTAGGATTAGTAACTGACGGATTGATTGGAGTTGAGGACTGAGGCATTTCAACAGCCCCAATCTCAACATCCTCCCTATAATCGGCTTGCGTATCTGTCAAGGGTGAAGCCCCTGACAACATAGCAGACATATTCGCGCCCATGTTTGCAAGCGCATTCATTGAGTCCTTCTTGGACTTGCTTTTTGTGTGTGACATATTGCTTTCTGTTTGATTTGATTACTCTATGATTATTAGTGCCGTCCTTTTCTTCTCGGCTGATATTCATTCTGTCTGGCTCTCTGGCGTTCACGCTCCCACCATTCGTCATCGTTGCCACCGCCCCCACCAGAAGATGGTGCTATCTGAGTGCCGCCAGTAACCAGTTCAACGGCTGCTGCTGCAATGTTGGAAGCGATATGGCTGTCCTCTTGTGGAGCGGACATATTGCTCAGGTCAAAGGCATCATTGGGGTCGCCCCAATCCTTCTCACGCTCTTTCACAAATTCCTCGTATGACATAATGTTGTTTGAGAAGTCATCACCATAGACAGGCTCAAAGGCTTGGTCATCTGACAGTCTTTCGGTCAGTTTGCCCTCCGCAGGTCGGACATACTGACCGCCACGGAACTCCTGAACATCCTCGTCATCGCTGACATCCATGACCCTCTCCAGAGCTGAGAACTTCAGGGACTGGTCGCATTTGGCACCGCCGATGGAGAATTTCTTGTCGGTGATAGTGTAAACAATGCCGAGTCCCTTGCCGTCTCTTGTCGGAACGATGGTGGTCTTGATGCCTTTCTTGGCAAGAGCCTCACGAAACTCTTTCAATGACTTGCATTTTCCGAGCAAAGGCATTGCTGCATCAGCAACCTGGTACTTCAACTTGTCCTTGCCTTTCAGTGCAGAGCGGTTGACGTTCTTCTTGTCCTTGGCAAAGTAGAGTCCGTATTCCTTGGTCATCTTGTAACAGATACGTTGTGAACGAGTCTTGTAGAACTTCATGTCAAGCGGTTTTCCGTCATCATCGATGATGTTGAGAGCCATGTGGATGTGGTCATAGTCGTGGTCATCATGTCGGATGATGATGAGCTGCGTCTTATCCCATCCCATGCGTTTGAGGTAGTCAAGGG
>ERZ842401.3039-NODE-3039-length-21396-cov-24.741249_pt1 | contig 21396 bp, 22 predicted proteins | sample MGYA00521270_ERZ842401 | MGnify/ENA primary metagenome ERZ842401 (study PRJEB31892, sample SAMEA3878208) | bioreactor metagenome | biome: Moose rumen | place: Sweden | collected 2011-10 | study: EMG produced TPA metagenomics assembly of the PRJEB12797 data set...
CTGTCGGGCTACATCAACGACACCCACACCTACGTCCCCGGCCCTGACGGCAAGTTCGGTTATGGCGGCAAGTGCTTCCCCAAGGATGTGAATGCCTTTGCCAAGATGACCGAGGGCACGCCTCTTGGAACACTGTTGGAGCATCTGCATGAGCTGAATGTGCATTTCAGGGGAGTGGAGGAACACATTTAGAAAAGAATACAAGGAACCAGAAGTCTGGCAGGACTCCTGGCTCCAGATCAAGCGCGAAAAATTACTTCTTCTTGTACGGATATTTTGCTCCTTTGCTGGCGTTTTCGCTGCTTTGCAGTGGTTGTAGATTTCTGCCGCTGTTGCTTCCACCGTTAGCTTTAGGGTTCTTGTGGTCAACTTCCCAACCCATCGGAGATTCTTTACCATAGCTTTGACGATAGATTTCATTACCACAAGCATCCCTGCGATAACGGTCGGGGTCTTTTCCACGAATTTTGTCACCTTTGGCGAAAATCGCATCTAATTCTTCTTTAGAATAAGCCATTCATTTACACCTCCTTTCTATGTGATGATTTGGACAGAAAACAGTCCACGCATACTTTAAGGATAGCAAATTCGCTGCCAATGGCAGTTGGTGTGACTTTATGGCATATATTATCAATTATCTATGAAGTACAATCATCCTGGAAATGTAAGAAGCCCACGTGGGTATGCAAAGCATATCAAGCCGTTGTATGACGGTGGCGAGGAGGGTATCTCTATCGCTATTCTCGAAAATAGTGATGGCAATCACAATATTGGTATTCGTTGGAATGTGAGTGAGAAAGAGTGGGACGATAGGCAAAAGGTTGAAGAGAAGAAAGCATGTGTGGGTATGCCACAGTCTCGTGGCTATTCTGTATGGTTTATTCTGCCTAACACTTCTTGGCAGTACGTCCCACAGATGATTCACGATGAGATAGTGATTAACAAGAAGCCTAATTTGCTCGAAGTTACAGAACAACAAATACAGGAGGCAGTGGACGCTATCATTTGAACTTATAGGAAGTTCTGGGTTGTTCACTCATCATGGAAACGAATAAGCATATTGTATGAAGGTAAAGAAGTACGAAATAGATATGTTGGATGTAGCTGACGCTGATGCATTTTTGATACACTTCTTCGACGAGAATGACAATGAGCATGTTGTGCTTGTCGATGCTGGAAGGTATTCGGATGGCAAAATGGTGTCTGATTTCATCAAAAATACGTACGGTACTTATCATGTGGATTTGGCTATATGCACACATTGTGATGATGACCACTATGGAGGTTTGCTATGGATGATTGAAGATATGAAAGATCATCCAGGAACAAGTGTTGACATCAAAGAGCTTTGGGTTAATGACCCAGGACTGCATTCTTGGACAGATGATTTTGAACGTAGGCGTAGCGATGCGAGAGTTCAGCAACAAGCCAGAGTTGTATATACTCTGCAAAATGGAAAAAACTTTCTTTCAATAATAAATGAGCTAAAGAACAGCGGAAATGCGAATGCCAATATCAGTGTAAGAGAAGTGTTCTCTGATAAGGGATATTTGGCCTTTGGTGGCATAATTGAAGTTATTGGCCCTTCAGAAGAGTATTATGAGAAACAGGTGCTGCAGTTCAGGCATCTGATGAAATCTAACAAAACGACTCCTTCGAATAACGACTCTGATGACGATGATACGGTCACTTTTGATAACGCAGGAAATGTAAAGAGTACTACTTTGGATAATGCAGTACCTGATGACAGCCACCATAATCTTAGCAGTGTGATTTTTCTGTTTAAGCCCGAAGCAGGAAAGCACTATCTGTTCACCGGTGATGCCGGAGCTGACTCTTTCGAGAATTTGAAATATAAAACGATGGACTGGCCTAAGCTCAAGGGACTGTACTGGTTAAAGCTGCCTCATCATGGAAGCAAACGTAACATCACGTGTGCCATGATTAATCATTTCCGCCCCGAGATTGCATACTGCTCAACCAAAAATTATGGAACATGGTTAAGTAAGGCTGTAGTAAATGCCTTGAAACAAGTTAATACCAAGGTCTACTCTACAAACGTCAATGGTGCAATGCTTCATAATAAGATTAAGGATAGAGACGGTTATAGCACAGCCACCCCATTATAAACAGACATTAAGTACAAACATGGAAAAATATATAAAATACGCAAGGGTTTATCCTTCCATCATAGCGATGTTGCTTCCGGCTATTCTCACTTCATTGTATCTGGAAGGCTTGCTGTCGGCTTATATGATAACGTTCACGCAGTCGCTTAGGATACTTGTCCTTTTTGTTCCAGTTGCTGTGATTTATGCCGCAATTGGCTATTTCCTCCGTGAACTTTTCAGAGAGACCTCCAAGCAGTTGTTTCAGTTCCCTTTGTTTCGTGAAGATGAAACAAAGATGCCAACAACACGCTTGCTTCTGTGGAAGGACAAGACGCTGGATGATAGGACAAAGAAACGTATTCGCGAGAAATTGAAAAAGAAGCACGGAGTATCTTTATATGGACAGAAGGACGAGCAACAAAAGCCTGAAGAAGCTGCCAAAGCCATCGTGAATGCTGTTGCATTGATGAGACAGGATACAAGGCAAGACCCGATTCTTTTGCAGTACAATTACGAGTTTGGCTTTGCGCGCAATTACCTAGGCGCATCCGTTTGGGCATTGCTTATCATCCTTGCAATTTGCATCACGAATCATTTTGTGTGCAGGATAAGTATTTCTCTGACATGGGTGTTCTTTGGAATCCAAATCCTATTGTCTGTTATCTTTTTCTTCTCCCTTAAGCACAGAGGTCTCGCCTATGCCCGCCAACTGCTTGCTTCGTTTGAAACGTTAGACTGATTATAGAGTATGAAATATGAATTTGAACTATTGAAAGTAGGTGATGCAGATGCTATTATTATCTGCCATCACACGGATAATGAAGATTTTATTATCCTCATCGATGCAGGAAACTACAGTAATGGCGAACTCATCAAACGGCATTTAAAAAAGTACTATAATACCCAACAAATACACCTCGCTATATGCACTCATCCAGATGACGACCATAAAGGAGGTTTCTTCTACCTATTAAACGATAGTGATGTCACTATAGAAGAGTTTTGGCTGACCGACCCAGCGGATTTCCTATCTGAAAAAGATATCAAATACTATAGAAATAGGGATAATGCATGTAGGGCGGTTAGGCGGATATTTGAAAATGCGAATGATACATCTGAAAATCTTATCGATTTGATAAAAGATAAATGCACCCATTGGAAAAGTGTAACTGCTGGTGAAGAACACGAATCTTTACCTATAAAGATAGTAGCACCAAATCCAAACTATTATGGTGAAGTCGTAAAACAGATGGTGGAAGAATATGGTATAGAAACTTATGAGGAGAGTGACACGGAGAAATATGATGCTGCTACCCTTGTGGAGGAAAGAAAAGCTAAGAGTGTGATAGACACAACACATGATGATCCCTCTCCATACAATATGAGTAGTTTGGTTGTTTTATATCAACCTGTGCCAACTGAACGTTGTCTTCTTGCGGGTGATGCCTCACGTGCTTCTCTGACCCAGATGTTGAAAGACTTTCCGGAATTGAAACGTGGAATCTCAAAATTCAAAGTGCCACATCATGGTAGTTGTCATAATCTAACTACAGAAATAATCGATGCGTTGAAACCTTCAAAGTCATATATATCAGCGTCTGGAACAAAGAAGCACCCAAACAACTCCGTTGTATACTGGCTTAGCAAGTACGGCAATGTTTATTCAACTCATACTTGTAGCGGTTATATTCACAGTCATGTAGGGATGGATGGCAGATCTGGTGATTCTGTTCTCGAACCGCTAAAAAAGAAACAATAATAGCCACCCGGTCATTATGAGTAGCTGGGCGTCAAGGGCGGGGGCCGCTGGTTTCTCATATGACAATAAGGTTTATAATAAAGCGGGCCCCTCCTTTTGATAGAATTTAACGATACAATAATAAAATGAACATTGGAATTATTATTCAGGCAAGGATGGGTTCTACCCGTTTGCCGAGGAAGATATTGCGGGAGTTCTATAAAGGACAAACGCTATTGGAGACCGTTATTAACAACCTGAAAAAGGTTGAGGGGGCAAAAATAATTGTCGCAACCTCAGTAAATCCCAACAATGACGAACTCGTGGAATTTCTTCAGGAGCGGGAAATCCCCGTGTTTCGAGGAAGCGAGAATGATGTGTTGAGCCGTTTTATTGGTGCTGCAGAAGAGAACGAGGTGGACGGTATCGTGCGCATTTGTTCTGACAATCCTTTCCTCGATTGGCACGGAGTGGCAGCACTTGTTGAAAAGTCGCAGACGAGTGAAGCAGACTATATAGGATATAGGATTAACAACACTCCCTCCATCAAGACCCATTTTGGATTCTGGGGAGAATATGTCACGCTGAATGCACTGAAACATGTGGCAGAGACAACAGATGACCAGTTGGCCCATGAGCATGTAACCATCCATATCTACACCCATCCCGAAGAGTACAAGTGCGAATGGATGGAGGCTCCAGACTTCCTTCAAGGGCGTGATGACATCCGATTGACAGTGGATAATCTTGAAGATTTTGAAAATGCACAGAAAGTGTATGAAGACATTCTGATGGCAAATCCGGATTTCGGACTTGAAGAAGTGGTTGACTATATTGACAGCCATGTTGAGTTACGAGACTCAATGAAAAAAATGATAGCAAATAATCAAAAATAGTAACAAGATGAGAATTTTAGCAATTATCCCGGCACGAGCAGGTTCAAAGGGTATTCCGAACAAGAACATCAGGCTCGTGGGGGGGGTAAACCTCTGATTTACTGGGCGATACAAAATGCCAAGCAGTCAGGGTTAATTACAGATGTGATTGTTTCAACCGATTCCCCTGAGGTGCGCATCATAGCTACTCAGATGGGTGTGAGGTGTAAATGGAGAGACAAAGCGTTATGTGGCGATGCCGTAACACTTGATGCCGTCATCTATGATGCAGTTCCAAAGGATGAACAATGGGACTACATTGTAACAATGCAGCCAACCTCACCGACACTGATGGTTGAGACATTGGACAAGGCTATTCAGTATGCCATCGACAACAACCTTGACACCTGCATATCTGCCATCAACGCTCCTCACCTTTCATGGCGAGAGGAAAACGGACAGAAGGTGCCTAACTACAAGGAACGTCTGAACCGGCAATACCTTCCTGCCAACTATCTGGAGACGGGTGCCTTTGTGATAAGCAGGGCAGAGGTGGTAACACCTCAGACACGTATCGGAGAGAAAATTGATGTCTTTGAATTGTCTGAGCAGGAAGCACTCGATATTGACACCTTTGCCGACCTGCGTTTAGCATCGATGGCCCTAAACACTGAAAAGGTGGCCATTTATGTGAACGGAAACAACAAACGTGGCATAGGGCATATCTATCGTGCTTTAGAGATGGCCGACGAGTTCTATGTCAAGCCCGACATCTATTATGACAAGAACCAGACAGACCCCAAGGTGTTTGGCGTTACCACCCATAACATCAAACCTGTAGATGGCATCGCAGAACTGTTCCAGATATGTAAGGAGAAACAATATACCATTTTTATCAATGACATTCTGACCACTTCGATAGACTATATGATAGGTCTTCGCAGTGTGCTGCCGAATGCAAAACTGATTAATTTTGAAGACGATGGTGAAGGAATAATCAAGGCAGACCTTGTGTTTAATGCCCTTTTCCATGACGCAGAGTTTCCTCAGATACATGCAGGAGAAAAATACTACATCTGTGGTAAAACCTTCATGTTCTATGAACCCATCCAGGTTAAGGAAGAGGTCAGCCGCGTATTCGTCGCTTTTGGAGGTGCAGACCCTCAGAACTATTCCGACCGGTTACTGAATATTATCACCAAGCCTGAGTACAAGAAATACCACTTTGTGGTAGTGCTTGGCCGGGCAAAATATAACGTAGATGCATTACTTGAATACAATAAATATGACAACATAGAAGTACTGTATGATGTGTCGAACATGCCAGAGCTGATGACCAGCTGCGATGTGGCTATCACATCACGCGGTCGCACAGGCTATGAGTTGGCGCTTCTTGGCATCCCCTCCATTGCCATGGCTCAGAACAAACGTGAGGAAAAACACGGTTTCGTTTGCAACGAGAACGGCTTCTCCTATATTGGACTGAACCCTGACGATGAGGTGATTGAGAGTACGTTGAATATGTACCTCAAGATGTCACAGAAAACGCGCCAGCGATACCAAGACAAACTGCTCAGCCACGACCTTAAGAATGGTCGCAGGAGAGTGATGGCATTGATTAACAATTTATAAACACATCATACAATGAGAAAGAACAAACCCTACGTAATTGCAGAGATGGGCGTGAACTTTTACGACACGGCCCGAGTTATGAACATCAGCCCGCTGGCGGCAGCAAAGCTGTATATCGATGCGGCAGCAGAGGCAGGCGTTGATTGCGCCAAGTTCCAGTCCTACAAGGCCGGAACCATAGTCAGCAAAAACTCTCCAGCCTACTGGGACACCACCAAGGAACCGACAAAGACCCAGTATGAACTGTTCTTGAAGCACGACCATTTCGGGGAGGCTGAATATCGCGAACTGTGCGAGTACACACATTCAAAAGGAATGGATTATACGTCCACCCCATTTGACTATGCTTCTGCCGATTATCTGGAAGACATGGTAGATTTCTATAAAATCTCTTCTTCCGACTTAAGCAACCTGCCGTTCATTGCCCATATAGCCAGAAAGGGTAAACCTGTATATATGTCAGTAGGTGCAGCATACCTGTCTGAATGTGATGAAGCAATACGGGTGCTGAAGGATAATGGCTGTAAAGACATCGTGATTTTCCACTGTGTGCTGTCATACCCTACAGACCCGAGTAACGCAAACCTGCTAATTATTGACACATTAAAGAAAACGTTCCCTGATGTACGTATAGGATTCAGCGACCATGTGGCGCCAGATGACACGATGATGACGCTGGCCACAGCCTATATGCTTGGGGCAGAAGTAATAGAGAAACATTTTACACTTGACAAGACGCTACCTGGCAACGACCACTACCACAGCGGAGATCCCGAAGACTTCAAGAAAGCCATTGCTAATTTCCGCTGGATAGACAAGGTGCTTGGATCGCCAGAGAAGACAGTCCTCGACTGTGAGGTTATCCCTCGTCGTGAGGCACGCCGCTCTCTGGTGCTTACCCGCGACATAAAGGCCGGAGAGGCAATCAAAGCCGAAGACCTTATGCCAAAGCGTCCAGGAACCGGCATACCACCCCGATTTGCAGATATTGTCATAGGAAGAAAGGTTGTCAGAGACCTTCCCGAAGATACAATACTGACATGGGATATGGTATGACGTGATTCCTCTCCGTTGAGGATTTACAAATACCATATAAAGAAATGATTAAAAAAGGAGAAACTTACATTATCGGTGAGATAGGACAGAACCACAATGGTTCGGTCGATATCGCCAAGTTGATTACTGAGTTAGTGTCGCGTCCTGTCAAGGACGATACGTTCGACATTCCTCTGAAGCCCATGAATGCGGTTAAGCTCACCCGACGTGACCTTAACGAGGAGCTTACCACCACTCAGATGAATCGTCCCTATGACAATCCGAATTCTTTCGGTCGTACATACGGTGAGCATCGTGCGTTTTTGGAGTTGTCAGATGAAGAACACTTTGAGGTTTACAAGTACGCCAAGTCGTTAGGACTGGACTTTGTGGAGACGTTGTGTGCCAAAGGGTGCCTATCAATGTTGAAACTGTTTACACCCGACTATCTGAAAGTGGCAAGCCGTGACTTGACCAACTTGCCCCTTCTGGCTGCATTGGCAGAAACGAAGCTGCCCATCATCCTTTCGACAGGTATGGCTGGCAAGAAAGAACTGGACGAAGCATTAGAAGTGATTACCCGATATCATAGTGACATCAGCATCCTTCATTGCGTAAGCCAGTACCCTACACACCCAGAAAACTTGAACCTCAATACTATCCTCTATTTGAAGGAACACTATCCTCAGTATCGCATAGGTTTCTCCGACCATACCGTCGGAATCTCTGCTCCTACTGTTGCTGTAGGCATGGGAGCAGAGATTATAGAAAAGCATGTAACCATAGACCGTCGCATGAAGGGAACCGACCAGAAGGGTTCTCTTGGTCCTGATGGAGTGAACCGCATGGTGCGTGATATTCGTATCTGTGAGATGTGGTTAGGTGTGAAGGATATCTATATTGACAAGAGTGTGGCAGCAAGTAAAGTCAAACTGGAACGCTCTATAGCCACTTTGCACGATATGAAAGCTGGCGATGTCATCAATGAAGAAGACCTTCACATGCTTTCCCCTGGCGATGGCTTCAAGTGGGATCAGCTCTCAGAAGTTGTAGGCAAGAAACTGCTTGTGGATATACCCAAGAATGAAGTAATCTATCCAAATCAGATTGGGTGATGGAGAAGAAGTTACCGAAACTCATTCTGACTGACATTGATGGAGTCTGGACGGATGGCGGTATGTACTACGACCAGATGGGCAATGAGTGGAAAAGGTTCCATACCTATGACAGTGCCGGTGTTCTTTTCGCCCATCACTTCAATATACCGGTGGGTATCATTACTGGAGAAGATACAGAGATAGTCCGTCGTAGGGCAAAGAAGCTGAAGGTGGATTATCTCTATCTTGGTGCCAAAGACAAAGTGGCTATAACCCAATCTCTTTGCGATGAACTGCATATAGGATTTGATGATGTAGCCTTTATCGGTGACGACCTCAATGATATGCGCCTTCTCAAACTTGTAGGTTGGGCTGGAGTCCCTGCATCCGCTCCTGAATATGTGAAGGAACTTGCCAATGTTAGGTTGAATAAGTGTGGTGGAGATGGTGTATTTAGAGAGTTTGTAGAATCTATTATTGGAGAGTTGTCTTTAAGAAGCATCATTGATGAGGTTTACCTCGCTGAGCAATAACTATGCGGTTTGTGAAGTATGCAAGCAAAAGTTTTAATAAAATAGGATAAACAGGTTGTCGGGATATCACGTATATCCCGGCACTAAAATATTTTTACATGAAAAAAATATGTTTGATGAGTGGGGCAGTGATAAATGCTGGTGACTTTTTGATTGAAAAGAGGACACATGATTTAATCAAGCATTTTATCCCTGAAGCGGAAGTGACGATACTCAACCGTGTAACGGATGATTATTCCGAAAGAGTTGACTTCTTGAATGACTTTGATGCCATTATTTTTGGTGGAGGACCTGTATATCAGCCAGGTCTTTATCCCCGTAATTTACCCTTTGTAAATCAGGCAGTTTTGCAGATGGGGGGGGGTAAAAACACCTGTGGTATTCATGGGAGGTGGTCTCAAAGGCAGTGTTTATCAGTCCACATTTTCTAAGCTTGACCGCTTATTTTTCGATTTGGGAAAACATGATGAAGTTCCATTTGGATGTCGTGACATTCTGACCTATCGTTTTTTAAGTCATCAAGGCTATCGTCCATTGCTAACTGGGTGTCCAGCCTGGTATTATTTGCCTAAAATTACCGAAACAACTCTAAGGAATAAGAAACCGGAAGATATAAAAAAGATTTGTGTCTCAGAGCCGGGGCAAGAACGAAATGTACCTTTACTAAAAGCTTTGTTGTTACATTTACGGAAATCATTCTCCAAGGCAGAGATTGTTCTTGTCAATCATAGAGAGAAAAAACAAAGTGTACTTGGTGACGAAGCAAAACTTATGGAGGCTGGCATTAAGGTAGTAAATATATCAGGGTCGGTTAATGGTTTTTCTATTTATGACGATTGTGACTTGCATACAGGATTCAGGGTTCATGCACATATTTACAACCTAAGTCACCGCAACCTCTCCATTTTGTTTAATGAGGATGTAAGAGGGAACGGAGTCAATCTTACGTTAGGATTGGAGAACGTCAACATGGAAGCACCGTCATACATTCAAAAAAAGATATTTGGCAACTACAGTATTGTCCGCTTTGCAAATAGGAATATCGACCTCAATACAGAAGTTGGATATATCTTTGACGACTATCTTGACTTCACAATATCTCAAAACTTTAACAATTATAACGAGGCTTTCACCAAAATGAAGCGCTATTTCCAGAATATGGAAAGTTGGTTCGATGGTATTAGGGGTATAATTTGTTGCTGATGCAATCAGTTTTTGATACGGCAGAGGTGCTGTAAATGTAATAAAAAAATATAATAATGGCAGAAAGACTTAAGGCCGGGGGTACATATACTACATTGTTTAACCTGGTTATCATTTATTTTGCGATACTGGGAATACTCTTGTCATACGGAGGGGGGTCGCGTGTTTCGGTGATGATGGGCGCATTTGTTTTGACTGCTTTTGTTCTCATCAAACAAAACAGTTCAACTCAAAGAATGATAGTTAGTATCGTGGTGATTTCATTGGTGCTTTGGCTGACGGAATCGTTTCTGTATCGTTATCGAGGCACCCGGCTGCCCACATTCGCTCCCAGCATATTGATGTCCATTTATACCAGTATGCTCTTGGGATTCGTTATGGTCTATTATCCCATTAAACTTCGTTGGCTGAAGATTCTGATGTACATATTCCTGATTTGGTGCTTTTATATGGTGGTGTTCTTGCGAACACCTATCGATCAGGTGTTTACATCTGAGACATCTTCGGGTGTCGGATTGCTGTCACTCACGTTGTCTTTGATTATACCAGTTGCATATTTGGAGTATCGGGACTATCACAAAATAAGCATCCTGCCATTCTTCCTACAGATGGTTATCTCCTTCTTTGTGACCAGCCGTACTGGATTGGGTACATGTGTGATGCTGTTTTGTTTTGCTCTTTTTGCAGGGGTATATAAGATGAAAAACAGGTTTATAAGGATTTTGTCTTTCGTTATACTTGGTGTGGTAGTCGCAGGTGTCGGCTATATGGTTACATCGAACTCGTCCGGCATGGAAGGTGTCTCGAAAATGGTCGAGATGGGTAGCGACTTGACCGGTCGAGATTTGATATGGGCGAACTACTTTTTTAACTTTGACATTAACGACTTGATCTATGGTCGCGACATTGTGGGTTTGAATGAGGGCGAATGGCAAAATGCCCACTGCTCATGGATTCAGCTCCATTCAAGTGTGGGTTTTCTGGCTATTGTTGTCATGTTGATAACCATAGTGGCATTGGTGTATTATCTCCTTAGGGATTTACCACTTGCGCTCATCCTGTTTTCGCTCATTGTCTATGCGACATTCAATTATATTTTCTTTTTCAATCTTAATGACAGACTGTTATATATGTTTCTTTTCCATTATCTCTTGGTACGTAAAACCGACAGACCTGCGAACAAGCAGCCTGTCAAAATGACTCTCATATAATGCAAATATTCAAAAGGCTAAAGAACAATAAGACATTGATGAACGGAACCATGTTCTCCATGTTCTCGTTCATCAACAGGGGCATATCGTTCGTATTGCTGATTATACTGGCACGCTATATCATGCCGGCAGAATACGGACGTTTGAGCCTGTTCAACACCATTGTCCAACTGTTAGGATTTTTCATAGCACTGTCTTGTCAAGGCTATTTCACCATCTCCTATTTCCAGCGCAAGGGAGAGCTCTTCCGGCAAGACGTTTCATCGATAGTCTTGATTATGGCGGGATGCACTGTCGTGTGCAGTGTTATCCTTCTGTTTTCACAGGACGCCTTAGCCCGCTTTGCCGAGCTTCCGCCATTATACCTTTGGTTTGCGTTGATTATCTGTGTGGGAGAGGTGTTCTTCTATCTTCTGATGGACTTAATGCGTATTCAGGAGAAAGTATTGCGCTATGGTTTGCTCAGTTGCGGCTTTGCGGTCATCAGCTTCGCGCTCTCCATTTATATGGTGGTTTATAAGGGCTTGAACTGGGAGGGGCGCATCTATACGCATCTTATCATAGCAGTAGTCAGCGGCCTGCTTGGTTTCGGTGTCTTAGCCTATAAGCGTTTGTTTTCGCGTCATGTAACATGGGAAGGAACAAAAACAGTTATCAAATGGGGCGTTCCCCTGATACCTCATCACGCGACGGGATGGATAAAGCAAGGATGTGACCGCTTTATTATCAACGGCGCCCATTCGATAGAAGCCGTTGGCGTGTTCAGCTTCGCTTTGAACATGACGAGTATTGTGAATATGATTGGAATGGCGTTCAATCAGACCAATTCTGTCACCATCTATCAAATACTCGCTTCTGACAAAACAGCCAAGGAAAAGAAAACATTCCTGAAGCGGCAAACCCGAAACATCGGTCTGATATATACGATAGGCTATGTGGCAGTATTGGTGTTCGGGACGGCTTTGGTTTTTTGGGCCCTTCCCAAATACCGGCCAAGTCTGCCCTATTTTTGGATTACCTCTATTTCCGGTTATTTAAACTGTCTGTATTATCTTTTCGTAAATTATCTATTCTATTATCACAAGAATAGTAATATAATGATGATTACCTTCCTGACAGCGGTTCTGCATTTAGGGATGTCCTTGCTGCTGACAAGGTATTCGCTCTATTGGACAGCTGTTATTTATGTCATTTCGCAAGCCATCGTGTTGATACTTATTGCGCGACAGTCGTTGAGGGTGATTAGAGAAAAACTTGCAGATTGATTAAAATATTGAGAGAATGGAAAAAAAGAATTTTGATTACCGGACTGTAGGGCATATACAATTTACAGTTACTATACCCGAACAAACTAAGATTCCGTCGTTTGCTTCATGTATGGCTAACTACTTGCTACATGCTCTTTACAGCGTCTTTCATCGAAAAACATCGTATCCACAAAGCAATAGTATGTTGTTTGTTACGCAGAGTATCAACAATATTAGGACACTGACCCCTATCACCAGACATCTTAAAAATAAAGAATGGGGCCTAATCAGTGTTTATGATTTCCCTATTACGAAGGTTTATAGATATAGTCTCCCTACCTGGATTCAGTTTCTGCGTTTTTACAGGAGTAACGACCAGGAAGGTAGGATGCGAATTCGCCACGAATTTCAGAATTTCGTTAATGCGCCAGGCTTTTGCAAGGTTTATCGTAAATTCCTTGACGCTAATCCGATTATCAAGGTTTTGGTGGTTGCCAATGACCATACGATACCTACACGGTGTCTGATAGAAACAGCTTATAACATGGGTGTTCCTGTAGTATATACCCAACATGCATCTATCACTGAACAATTTCCCCCATTGCATTTTGCATATTCGTTCCTCGACGGAGCGGAGAGTTATGAGAAATACCGTGCCATAGGAGATATGAAAGGTAAAGCTATCCTTCTGGGCAGTCCCCGTTTCGATGATGTCATGCCTAATCGGCAACAGGTAAGTAATACAAATAGAGATGCGATTGGCATTGGAATGAATGAGATGGATGCTTTGGATAAAGTCCTTCATATTGCTCAGTTTATAATGAGCAAAACCAGCAGGCGTGTGGTGGTAAGACCACACCCCAGAAGCATGGCTTCTTTCGACAGTAGCTATTTTACCAAGCACGGAATAGACATATCAGACTCCAGTAAAGAGAGTTCCTTTAATTTCTTTACACAGATATGTATGTTGGTAGCCAACGAGTCGGGTATTCACTTGGATGCTGCCATATTTGGAATACCTTCTGTCCTTTATAATTTCTCAGATGGTAAAGTCTTGGACTGGTATGGATATTTGCGGAAGGGATTGACGACAATGGCTGAGACACCAGATGATGTCATCTCTTTTATAGAAAAAGCCGGACCAGTATCCGACAAGGTTGTTCAGTATTATTACGCTGCGTTCCATACCAAGTATGACGGTCATATTGCAGAAACGCAGGCTGCTTTTTTGGATGATTTCTTGGAAAAGGGAGAAAATACCGATTACCTTGACACCCTTTTCCAGGAATCAGAGCCCAATCTGTATATCATAAAATAGTAAAAATATGTTAGCAAAAATCAATGGGATACGAGCCGCCTATGTAAAGAAGCTCAAAAGACACTGGTACACCTACTTAGCCAAACGACATATCAAGTCATTCGGTGTTGATTTAAGGGTGAACAACCGTTGTTATTTCGATGGAAATGTAAAAGTGGGAGACCACTGTAACTTCAATGGAATGAGAACGGGGGGGGGTAATATTGTGATTGGCAATTACTTCCATTCCGGAATAGAATGTATGATACTTAATCAAAACCACAATTATGAAGGCGAGAAAATACCATACGATGAGACCCATGTGTACAAGACGGTCACTATAGGAGATTGCGTATGGTTTGGAAATCGAGCAATGGTGGTGGGCAATATTACCATTGGTGAAGGAGCCATTATAGCTGCTGGTGCTGTTGTCACTAAAGACGTTCCGCCTTTGGCTATTGTAGGAGGCAATCCTGCCAAGGTAATAAAATATAGAAACGCAGAACACTATTATAAATTGAAAGCAGAAGGAAAATTTCATTAATAAAGATAGCTATGATAGAGTTAAAGCACGGGATGTCCCGACAAAGAATCTATGCGAGCAAGGTGTCGTGGCTGGATTTCTTTGTACCGGCCACATACCAGCACTTTGAAGGAGAAACAATACCACATTTCTATAAGAAGGAAGTGCGTAATACGAATGTGATTGACCTCTCTCAAGATTTGGTTACTATTCTTTCCAATATGAAGAGTAATACTCGTAATGAAGTTCGCAGAGCCGAAAGGGAGGGATGTTATTGCGAGTTTAATGAAAATGTATCTGAGTTTATCCCTTTCTATAATAATTTTGCAAAGGAGAAGGGACTGGATGATACCTTAACAAGCCAGAGCCTTACCCAATATGGGAATATATGTATTGGCGTGGCAAAACACGACGATGTTATCCTTTCTATGCATGCCACCGCTTTCGATATGGAAAAGAAGAAGGCTATGCTGCTTTATTCGTGTTCTCCGAGGTTGGCGGATAGTGTTGACAAGAAAATGATAGGTTGGGGTAATCGATACCTTCATTTCAAGGAATTTGAACATTTCAAACAGATAGGCATGGCGGAGTATGATTGGAATGGTGTGTGTCTTGATCCAGAGCAGGTGGAAAAATATAACATAGGTCTTTTCAAACAAGCGTTTGGTGGACAGAACAAAGAGAATATATGGCTCTATTCTCCCTTATACAGTCTGCTCAAGAAAGTACAAGTCCTTCTTCATGGAAACGGATCTGATGTGCCTGATAATCAAATGAACAGGGGGGGGTAATTCTATGCGTTGATATTCACGTAAATAGCAGGCTCCGCTATAGTTCTTGTGACTTTAACATTAACCTTAAAGCCGCATAGAACTATGGAAAAACTGAAAGCCGACGTCATCATCTGGGGGAACGATAATTATAACGTTTTGGGGCTTTTACGGCAACTGACACCATACGTTGAAAATGTTCTGTTCCTTATCAACGGTAAAGCAGGTCATTGCGCCACAAAGAGCCGGTATTGCAAACAGTACAAGGTGGTTAAAAATGTTCAGGATGGGATAGACTACCTTATCAAGAAAGGGAAAGGCTCTCAACGAACATCTTTTGTAATAACTTCAAGTGACCTGCTGGCAGAAGCTGTTGACAAGTATCATGATGAACTGTCAAGGTATTATGTGCTCTGCACTACTTTTGAAACGGGACTATTGGGCAAGGCCTTAGATAAAAACTACCAATGCGAACTGGCAAGCAAGGTAGGGATAAACGTTCCGTCGTCCAGACTGTTCAACAGTGTATCAACAACTGGAGGTATCATATATCCTTGTCTGATAAAGCCGGCATTCAAAAGGGCGGGTGTATACCACCCTTTCAAGACAAAAGTCTGCCACAATGAAGATGAATTGAGGAAAACCCAGGGGCTGTTGGATAAGAATGGTACTTATGTTTTACAGCAATATGTAAAAAAGGAAAAGGATTTGTTGGTTTATGGATGTAGGTTTGATGATGGCAGAGTAGAGTATGCGGGTTCCTTTACTAAATACCGCTGGTCGAAGGGAGATGGCTCGTATGGAACTATTGACTCTGCAATTCCTTTGAGTATTGACATTGACAAGTTGAATACATTCCTTGCGGAAATAGACTATAGGGGCCTTTTTAGTGCTGAATTTGGAGAAGAAAACGGTGTAGCTTGGTTCTATGAATTCAACTTGCGAAACGATGGAACATCACACTATTTCTTCCAAGCAGGAATAGCCAATCTTCCCTTGACATGGGTTAAATACCATCTGAACAAGGCGTTGCCAGAGTATAGAAATGCCGGTAGTTTCATATTCATGGATGAAATTGGAGACTATGCAAATGTGAAAACCGGGTTGATTTCAGAAGCAGAGTGGAAGCAGCAGAAAGAAGAAGCAACAATCTACAAGTATTACGACAAGAAGGATAAGCGGCCTTATTATTATATGAAGATATATCAGTTGATTGCCAGGTTATATCACAAAATCAAAAGATAAGAGATGAAACAAATTATAGTCAATGCTGACGATTTCGGTGTCAACGAAACTGTGACATCCGAGATAGAGCGCATGATAGAAAAAGAATGCGTCACATCCACCACGGTTATGGCCAATGGGAAATGCCTGGATGAAGTAAAGCGTTTTGCCGCCTTACACCCGGAGGTGTCGTTTGGTGTGCATCTGTGCTTGTCGGAGTTTGATTCGGTCACGAAGAGTGACGGACTCTTCCGTGCCGGTTTGACTGACGAGAACGGAACATTTATCAAGAAAGCCATATTCAGCCTGAATAATCTTGAAGAGGCGGATGTCCAAAAGGCTGTCAAAGAAGAGCTGAACGCCCAAATAGAGGTGGTGAAAGCTCTTGGAATTCCCGTGTCACATGCCGACAGTCACCACCATGTGCATACAATCTATCCGCTCAGAAAGTTGTTTGTTGAAGTGCTGAAGGAGCAAGGGATTGGTAAAGTACGCCTTGGTATCAACTTCGCACTTCACTCCAGAATACATGTCAAAAGTTGGCTGCACCGCGAGTGGCTGAACAGCTTGTATAGGAAAAATTTTGTCACAACAGATGCCTTTTACGGCTATGCTGGCTTTGTAAAAGACGGATATAAGCATAAACGGGAAAAGGTGGTGGAACTGATGTGCCACCCCGGTCATCCGGCAGAACGCTATCAAAGCGAGATGGTGTTGGTGCAGGAAGGGGCGCACAATAGCGCGAAGGAAGCAAAACTTATATCTTACTTGGATTTGCACAAATAAGGGACTGAATGGAGTTACATTAGATATTAGGTTATGGAAAATAAGACAGTATATCAATATTCAGTAATTATTCCTTATCGTGACACGCTGGTTTTGCTGCACAAAGCAGTGGCATCCATCCCTGACAGGGAGGACATACAGGTTATCATTGTTGACAACAGCGTAGTGCCACTGACAGAGGAGCAGATACCAAAGAAGCAGTCTGCCAATGTAGTCTATATTACCTCCGACCCTACCATGGGAGCCGGTCGGGCACGCAATGAAGGGCTGAAGCAGGCTCAAGGACGATGGCTTCTCTTTCTTGATGCAGATGACTACTTTACGGACGATGCCGTTACGACGTTCGACAAGTATCTTACGTCGGACTATGACATCATCTATTTCGATGCGGACAGTATTCGGCTGAAAGACGGAACGCAGAGCGACAGGCATGAGACCATCCACCACCTTATCCAAGGTTTTCTTGACAAAGGAGATGAAGGCCTACTCCGTTATCGTTTTGTGAACCCAATCTCCAAGATGCTGAAAGCGGATTTCGTGTTAAACGGAGGCTTCAAGTTTGACGAGACACGTGTGAGCAACGACGTATGGTTCTCGGTGCAGACGGGTCATGCGGCAAGAAAGGTGACAGCAGATGCGAGCAAGGTGTATATGATAACCGCTGGCGAAAGTGGGAGCAGCCTTACGCGCAAGCGCACCAGTGAAAACTGGTTTATCCGTTATCAGGTCTCAGTAAAGGTGAACAAGTTCTTGAAGTCGGTGGGTAAGTATCAGTATCACATCCGTCTATTGGGATTCCTGAATATTGCACTGAAGGAATTCGGCTTCAAGGAATATCTTCACTTTCTGAATTATGCCCTTAAAAATGGGGTGGGGATTTTTTGATTGGAGCAACAATATGCGTAAATTACTCTTGTGCTCATTCGCCGTTTTGTTTCTGACTTGTTGCGAGATGCAAAGCCAGAATGTCGGTATGTTCATCGTTCACCAGACGGACTCGCTTGACAAGGTGCAGCCTTTGGATACCCCCAAGGTAAGAGCATCTGGTATATCCTACGTGATAAAGATTAGGAATCAGGAGCAGTTTGAGCAGATGAATGCGATGATAGCTGATGCCATTCATGCCGGTAGGAAAAACATTGTTGTCAAGATAGGCCGTGGCACATACCAGTTCCATGAGAACCATATCAGTCTTGGCAAACTGGACAAAAGGGAGGTGTCTATTACTGTAAAAGGCCGTAATACGGTGATTACGTCTGATGAGAACTATTCTGATGACAGTTATGACCTGTCTCCTTGGGGCGAACTGAGGACGGCAGACGGCTTGATAGTAGTGGTAAACGAGAAACAAAAGCTATGCAAGATACCCTTCCGTAACAACATGACGGCTGAAGAAGTCACTGCCTGCAAGCAAGTCCAGATAACCCAGTGGTATAGGGCTCCTGTCTATCAGATAGAAAAGATGGACAATAGCGGTATTTATTTCTATGCCTCGGAACTGGAGTACCTGGAGCGTTTCGGACGCAAGGGTTATAACGTAAACTATGACTATCTGTATGCGGGCAAGACACCTCGCTTCAGGCTTTATGACACACGGAAAGAGCGACCCTGCAAAGCTTCTTGTTTTCTGAAGTTCAGCAACATCACTGTAAATTCATTTACGCTTCAAGGTATAAACTTCAGGGGGTCCAAAGTAGGGGCACCGCTGATTACGATGAGCTCCGTAGATGCCGCGAAAGTGGAAATACGCAATTGTACCTTCGACGGTATCCGAGACAGGGTGGCCAGCTTCAGTGGCACGGGCAATGTGGTCTTTGACAGGAACAAAGTGACTCACACTTATGGTAATGAGTTGTCATTCAACGGTGGCTGTAAGAATGTGAGGGTGACCAGCTGTGAGTTCAAAGACTGCGGTACGGGGTTGGATAACACGATGTGCGTGCGCTGCAATGGGGCTGAATACTACATCGCTAAAAATAGCTTCTGTAACTTCGGGTACTGCGCCATCGGGGTGGGCCTCTGGCACGGGCACGATAAGAAACACGACATACGAGGCATCATAGAGCATAACGAGATTTATTTCACGCCAGCGTATTTCGTACATAGAGACCAATACACTCTGATGGATGCCGGGGCCATCTATATATGGACGCAGAATGACGATGCCATCATCCGATATAACTATATCCACGACTATGGCGGTATGCGATACAATTCCGGCATCTATTGTGATGACGGAGCCAGTAACTGCAAGATTTACGGGAATGTCATTCTCAATACGCCCGATGGCTGCAGTATCTCCTCTCGCAGAGTGAAAGACCAGAAGTCTTCGTTCAAGAACAACGCCAACAACTTCATGGCTGGAAATGTGGTTGATGGTGAGGTGGTGTTTGCCGGTTATGGCACAGAGGAGCGCCACTGCGTGAAGGGGCCGAACTATGTGGTGAAGGGCAGCCACGACACCCTGCCGGAGAACAAGATTGAGAATCTGGAAACAAACGTTGAGGACGTTGTGGTCCAAAGCGTTCAAGAGGTGAAGAAGCTGAAAGAGTTGATGTGGTTCAAGTGAAACCTAAAACTTTGAAATCTTGAACTTTGAACCTTGACCCCTCATTGCGGTCTTCATCCCGTGCATGACACGGGATCTCCGCAATCTCCGGCTGCTGAGCCTGTCGAAGCATTTCTGTGCCATCTGTGTTATCTGTGTGACCCTCATTGCGGGCCTGACCCGCAATCTCTTGAAACTTGAAACTTGAAACCTGAAACCTGGAACCTGAAACCCGCGCTTTGCGCTTTCTGTGCTATCTGTGCTTTCTGTGTGACCCTCATTGCGGGCCTGACCCGCAATCTCCTGAAACTTTAAAACATTAAACATGAAACTTGAAAAAATATGAGTAAGAAAATACCTGTTTTGGTCCTGGCCTTCAATCGGGCGGACCATGTGGCGGAGGCGATGAAGGCCATCCGTGAATACAAGCCGGACAGGCTCTACCTTGAATGTGACGGCCCTCGTGCGCACAAGGAAGGGGAGCGTGAGGCAGTGGAGGAAACAAGGCAGACGATGCTTGATGCCGTTGACTGGTCTTGTGAAGTGAAAACGCTCTTCCGAGAAGAGAACCTTGGCTGTGCCAAAGCTGTGTATGGTGCCATCACGTGGTTCTTCGAGCAGGAGGAATATGGAGTCATCATAGAGGATGACATCGTGATGAGCCAAGACTTCTTCAGGCTTTGCGAAGACCTGTTGCCGAGGTATAAGGACGAGGAGCGGGTGATGGAGATAGTGTCGCAAAACCATAGCCACAGGACTGACATCAGCGATACTTACGTCTATTCATGGCGGGAGCACTGCTGGGGCTGGGCCTCGTGGCGCAGGGCATGGGCAAAGATGGACTTCTCGATGTCGGCAGTGCCCGGCCTGACAAATCGCTTCATGTTCAAGAAACTGGGATGGTTTGAGGGCTGGATGAAGAAGCGATACTTCGAGAGCGGCTACCGTAACATTGAAAACTTCAAGTCATGGGCGTTTCGCTGGAGTCTGAGTATTTTGGTGAACGAAGGGCTGGTGATTATTCCTGGTGTGAACCTGTCGAAGAACATCGGGACGGACGGTGGCGTACATTACGAGGCGGGCGACGTGGATCCGTATGCAGGCCTGCAGGTTGGGAAGATGGTATGGCCGCTACAGTATAACGACACTTTCACGATTGACAAGAAGCAGGACAAATACGACCGTGATGACTTCTGGCGCATCAGAATGATAGGGCTGAGGAAGAAAGTACGGAAGATGATGCATTTGAACAAGAAACTAAATAATACACAAGTAATTATGAGTAAGAAAATTACCCCCCCCCAGACGCGAATAGTTGAGTTCTGGGCAGTCAATGCTTTCCGTGCGGAAGGCGAGTGTTTAACCGGCAGCCGCATGGCCGCATAAACGTTAGTCGGATATGGAAAAGAAGAAGATTAACGTTGGAATTATCGGATGCGGCTTCGTGGGCGGAGCCTTGAAAGACTGGTTGGAACACAACAACCCGGAGTGTAAACTTTTCATCAGCGACCCTCCCAAGGGGTACAACGATGACCTGAGCAAGATTGACATCGCGTTCTTGCAGAT
>ERZ842401.3040-NODE-3040-length-21395-cov-5.169166_pt1 | contig 21395 bp, 23 predicted proteins | sample MGYA00521270_ERZ842401 | MGnify/ENA primary metagenome ERZ842401 (study PRJEB31892, sample SAMEA3878208) | bioreactor metagenome | biome: Moose rumen | place: Sweden | collected 2011-10 | study: EMG produced TPA metagenomics assembly of the PRJEB12797 data set...
TTGGGGGATGACCCTTTTTCAAAAGGGTCTCCCCCAATAGGCAGCAAACAAAGCTGCGGCATATCACCGGCAAATTCAAGTGAGGTAAGGATAATGAGGTTTATTGAGAGCATAAAGCATGATATGCAAAGCATAAAGGACAGGGACCCTGCGGCGGCTAACACGCTGGAGATACTGACCTATTCGGGTCTGCACGCAGTGGCATTTTACAGGGTGGCACACTGGTTTTATGAGAGGGACTTCAAGGTCACGGCGAGGTTCATCTCGCAGACGGCAAGGCTGCTGACGGGTATAGAGATACACCCGGGGGCTAAGATAGGCAAGGGGCTGCTCATAGACCACGGGTCTGGGGTAGTTATAGGTGAGACCGCCGAGATAGGCGACTATTGCCTGCTGTATCAGGGCTGCACTCTGGGCGGCACGGGCAAGGATCAGGGCAAAAGGCACCCTACCCTTGGCAACAACGTTATGGTGGGCTGCGGTGCAAAGGTGCTGGGTCCCTTCAAGGTGGGGGATAATGCCAAGATAGCCGCAAATGCGGTGGTGCTGGAGTCTGTACCGCCGAACTCCACCGCAGTGGGCGTGCCTGCCAGGATAGTCAAGCAGGACGGCGAGCGTGTGCAGGACCTGGATCAGATACACATACCAGACCCCGTGGCGCAGGAGCTGTGCAAAAACCGTATCGAGATAGAAAGACTGAAACAGAAGATCGCTAAGCTTGAAAAGCTTGTGGAAGATAAAAATAATGAAAAGAGGTAAAAGCTATGAAAATATTCAACACCCTTACCCATAAGGTGGAGGAGTTCGTACCGAACGAGGCTGGCAAGGTAAGTATGTATACCTGCGGTCCTACGGTGTATCACTATGCCCATATCGGCAACCTGAGAAGCTATATCATGGAGGACGTGCTGGAAAAATATATGCGCTATGACGGTCTTGATGTAAAGCGTGTTATGAACATAACCGATGTGGGTCACCTGACCTCTGACGGCGATACGGGCGATGATAAAATGCTTAAAGGCGCCAAGCGTGAGCATAAAACTGTAATGGAGATAGCTAAGTTCTATACCGACGCCTTCTTCTCAGACTGCGCAAAGCTGAATATAAAGACCCCCGATGTGGTAGCGCCTGCAACACAGTGCATAGACGACTTTATCAAGGTGATATCTGCGCTGATAGAAAAGGGCTATGCCTATGAAGCAGGTGGAAATATCTATTTTGATACCTCAAAGCTGAAGGAGTATTACGTTTTCCACAACTTCAATGAGGAGGACCTGGAGGTCGGCGTGCGTGAGGGCGTTGAGGAGGACAGCAACAAGAGAAACAAGGCGGATTTTGTGCTTTGGTTCACAAAGTCGAAGTTTGACGATCAGGAGCTCAAATGGGAGTCGCCCTGGGGCGTGGGCTACCCCGGCTGGCATATCGAGTGCTCATGCATATCAATGAAAAATCTGGGCGAGTATCTTGATATCCACTGCGGCGGAGTTGACAACATCTTCCCCCACCACACCAACGAGATAGCGCAGAGCGAGGCTTATCTGGGACATAAGTGGTGCAACTACTGGTTCCATGTTCATCACCTTAATACAAACAGCGGCAAAATGAGCAAGTCAAAGGGCGAGTTTTTAACAGTTTCGCTGCTTGAAGAAAAGGGCTACGATCCGCTGGTGTACCGCTTCTTCTGCTTGCAGTCCCACTACAGAAAGGGTCTTGTGTTCACTTGGGAGAACCTTGATAACGCAAAGACTGCCTATGACAAGCTGATATTCAGGATAGCACAGCTGACAGCCGACGGCAATAAGGGCGAGGTGGATAAGCAGGCTTTTGACCAGCTCAAAAACAGCTTTAAAAAGGCTATGGACGAGGATATAAACACCTCTAACGCCATAACCGTGCTTTATGATGTTCTCAAAGCCGACACCAATGCTGCCACAAAGCTGGCGCTTATCGGTGATTTTGACAGGGTGCTCTCCATAGGTCTTATTGCCGCTGCCGAAAAGCTTGCCGATGAAAAGACCACGGCGGATATACCTGCGGAGGTAATGGCGCTTGCGGAGGAAAGACAGGCAGCCAGAAAGGCTAAGGACTTTGCAAAAGCCGATGAGCTGAGAGACAAGATAGCTGCCCTCGGCTATGCCGTTAAGGAGACCAGGCAGGGCACAGAAATAACAAAGCTTTGATGTGAGGAAACAGCATGAGCAATAAGAATAAGGATATAAGACCTATGGACGCAGCCCAGAGAAGTATGCGCTTTAGGGCATATTTTCAGTTTTCCATGATAGCTGCGGTCATAGTGCTGGTGGTGGGGCTTTTCTATGCCTGCTCCCAGCGCAACACAGGCAAGCTTAGCCCTGAGGACGTTGATATAATCCAGTACCAGGTGCCGAAGGACGACGCCACGGTGGCGGTTTTTGATACATCTGAGGGGGAGTTCAAGGCGGTCATTTACGATGACCAGGTGCCGAATTTTGCCGAGTATTTTGAGGGGCTTGTCAATGACGGCTACTATGAGGGGACCCACATTTTTGCAGTCGAGAAAGATGTGTATTTCATGGGCGGCTCAAAGGCTGATGACGGCACTAATACCAAAGAGACTGACACCACAAAGATAGACCCTGAGATAACCCCCGACCTCTGGCCCTTCAAGGGTGCGCTCATATCCTACGGCGACAAGGGCGGCACTATTTTCAACCAGAAGATAATGTCGGGCAGCAGGATACTTTTTGTGGACTCGGTAGAGTTCACCGACGAGTTTATGGAGGAGCTTGACAGCGCTGGCGGCAATGACGAGCTGGTGGAGACCTTCAAAAGCAAGGGCGGCATACCGAATTTCTCACAGCAGTACACCATATTCGGTCAGGTCTACGACGGCTTTGACGCTTATGACGCTATCTGCTCGGCAGAGGTGGAGGACAGCGAGAGCCTTAAACCAAAGAAGGATATAATTATCAACAAGATAACACTTTCCACCTACGGCGAGAACAAAAAGGACGAGTTCTTTACGCTGGAAAACGGGGAGGAAAGCTCTTCACAGGCTGATGAATGATAATCGTTTTTCATCTCCCTCAGCATAGGGCTGGGGGAGATAACTGTTTTTATAATCAGAACTGCGCTGCTGACCCTACAAAAATTTGTTTCAGCGATATTAAAATAATATCTATTGAAAAAACCAAAGTAATATGTTATACTGATAAAAATAAATTCAAAGCAAAGCAGGAAAGGTCATGAACAGAAAAATTATTGCGCTGATGTGCGCCATTGTTATGGCGGCAGGGCTGGGCGGCTGCGGCAGCAAAAGTGATAAGGACACTGCGGCTGACAGCGCATCATCGGCGGTCTCGGAGGTAAAAAAGATGAAGGGTACAGTTTTGGACGAAAGCACCGTGAAGCTCACGGGAAGAACTCACCTGGCAGATAACGGCACCCTCTGGTGCGCTCTCAGCGGTTCCGGGGCTGAGTTTGAGTTTACGGACAAAAAGCTGGAGATAATGATAGAGGGCGATAAGGTATCTGACGGCGGCGCAGCTGAAAACCAGTGCAGGCTGGGCATTTATGTTGACGGCGAAAGAGTGGTCGATGATATGCTTGACGAGCCTGTTAAAAAATACACTGCCGTTGATGGCAGCGAGGAGAGCACCCATGTGGTCAGGATAATTAAGCTTTCCGAAACGGCTATGTCAACAATGGGCATAATGCCGCTGCAGCTGGAGGAGGGCGCATCGGTAAAGCCCACAGCGCGTAAGGCTCATACCATCGAGTTTATCGGTGACTCAATAACCTGCGGCTACGGAGTTGATGACGAGGACGAAAACCACCCCTTCAAGACCTCTACGGAGGACGTCACCAAGGCTTATGCCTATAAGACCGCACAGGCGCTGGACGCCGACTACAGTATGTTCTCAATAAGCGGCTGGGGCATTATCTCAGGCTGGACAGGGGACGGCACAAGGCATGAGGACCAGCTGATACCCACATATTATGAGAAGCTGGGCTTTTCCTACGGCAGCTTTGCCGACGGCGCACCCCAAAGCTTTGACTGGGAGTTTGAGAATTATCAGCCCCAGCTTATAGTCATAAATCTGGGTACCAACGATGACAGCTACTGCGGCTCTGACAAGGGCAGACAGCGTGAATATATTGACGGCTATAAGGCGTTTTTAAAGGTAGTAAGAGAGCATAACCCCAATGCGCATATAATAATGTCCCTGGGCATAATGGGCGACAGGCTTTACGGCTCGGTGGAGGAGGCTTACCTTGAATATACCAAGGAGAGCGGCGATAATAATATCTCTGTATTCAAGTTCACCCCGCAAAACGGCGCAGAGGACGGCTATGCTGCCGACTGGCACCCCACTGTAAAAACTCACGATAAAGCTGCCGCTGCTCTTACCGAGGAGATAAAGCGCGTAATGGGCTGGTGAAACGATGAAAAAGCTTATTAAAACTGCGGTGCTCGCCGCACTTACGGGAGGTTTATGTATGATAACAGGCTGCTCACAGACAGGGGACACAGAAAGCTCACAGGCTGCAAAAACAAAGGCTGATAAGACTGCCGAAGTTACGGTGACAGAGACATCGGCACCTGTGACCACCACCTTTAAAAAGCCCGAGGAATACGGCAAGGTGATAGCCCTGACCTTTGATGACGGTCCCAACACCACCGCCACCAGCATGATACTCGATACCCTGGAAAAATACGGTGCGAGGGCGTCGTTTTTCCTCATCGGTGATAATATCAATGACGAGTCGGCAAGGTCGGTGAGAAGAGCTGTGGAGCTGGGCTGCGAGATAAACAGCCATTCAAGGACCCATTCTTATATGGATAAGATGTCGGCAGATGATATAATAGCCGAAATGGAATATACCGACGAGAAGATAGAAGCCATAACAGGGGTCACTCCCCGGTTTTTCAGACCGCCCTACATCGCCGTCAGCGATACCATGTATGAGGTGATAGACAAGCCCTTTATATGCGGTCTTGGCTGCGATGACTGGGACGATAAAGTATCGGCGGAGACCATTACCGAAAGCGTGCTGGCACAGGCTGAGGACGGCGCTATAATACTTCTTCACGACGCAAAGGATAATTTCAGGACCCCCGAAGCTATAGAGACCATAGTACCCGAGCTGCAGAAGCAGGGCTATGAGCTGGTGACGGTATCTGAGCTGTTTTACGCCAAGGGTGTTGAGCCTGTGGAGGACAACGTGCTGTATTCCAGGGCTTTGCAGACGGGAATGTACTGAGTGATATCCCGAATAAAAAAGGAGAAAAAGCTATGAGTAAACTGCTTGAAGCAGGCAAGATAGTATCTGTATTCGGCATTAAGGGAGAGGTGAAGGTGCAGCCCTGGTGCGATACCCCCGACTTTCTTTGCGAGTTCGATACGCTTTATTACAAAAGCGGCACACCTGTTGTTATCGAACGTTCAAGAGTCGCCAAGAATATAGTAGTAATGAAGATAGAGGGCATTGACACGGTGGAGCAGGCGCAGAAGGTGCGCAACCGTGTGCTTTATATCGACCGTGACGATGTGGAGCTGGAGGAGGGCTGCTACTTCGTGCAGGACCTTATCGGGCTTAAAGTCACAGACAGCCGCAGCGGCAGGGTCTACGGCGAGCTCACCGAGGTGTCCGAGACGGGGGCTAATGATGTATACCATATAAAGGCTGAGGACGGCAAAATGTATTATATCCCGGCTATCCCCTCTGTTATCGACGAAACGGATATAGAGGGCGGCGTTATGAGGATAACTCCCCTGGAGGGGCTTTTTGAGGGCATGGAGGAAGTAAGATGAATATCGACATCGCCACACTTTTCCCCGAAATGCTGGAGAATTACCTCACCCAGAGCGTTGTGGGCAGGGCGCGTGCAAAAGAGGTCTTTACCGTTAAATGCCACAATATTCGTGACTATACCAAGGATAAGCACCGCCGTGTGGACGATACCCCCTACAGCGAGCAGAAGGGTATGCTAATGCAGTGCGACCCCATCTATAACTGCTTTACGGCAGTCACCGAGGGCAGACCCAAGCCCCATGTCATTTATATGTCGCCACAGGGCAAAACGCTTACGCAGAAAAGGGCGATAGAGCTTTCAAAGCTTGATGATATTTTCATTCTCTGCGGTCACTATGAAGGGGTCGATGAAAGGATAATCGAGACTATAGTCGATGAAGAGATATCCATAGGCGATTACGTGCTCACAGGGGGCGAGCTGCCTGCGCTGGTGCTGATAGACGCCGTGGTGAGAATGCTTGAAGGCACCCTGTCCCAGCCCGACTGCTATGAGGACGAGAGCCATTTCAGCGGTCTGCTGGAGTATCCCCAGTATACAAGACCCGAGATATGGCACGAAATGCAGGTGCCCGAGATACTTCTTTCAGGGCACCATGCCAATATCAAAAAATGGCGGCACGAACAGGCGCTGATACAGACCGCAAAAAAGCGTCCCGAGCTGCTTGAAAGGCTCGATCTCAGTGACGAAGATTTGGCTATAATACACAAAGTTGTGGATTTTGACGAAGAATAACGAATGATAAATTGAGCACTTCCACCATATTTGTTAAAAGAATTTGTACAAATTGATACAAATTACAAAGTTTGATTGTGTAACTTTTATAAAACAGCGTGGTTTATTTGAGGTATTTATAGTTCAAATATACGAAAATGAAGCCTCGGGGCGCTGTTTGTTCAAAATTTGCGTTGACTAAAGAAGAGTTGTCGGGTATAATATAATAAATTAAATAAACGGCAGACTGCCGCTTGTTTGATGAAAAGGTTTATGATCAGTAATTTATTGAGATTGGAGAGATCAGTTATGTTGCAGAATACTGTTGTTGTTCAGAATCAGGTAGGTCTTCACGCTCGTCCTGCTACATTCTTCATCCAGAAGGCAAATGAGTTCAAGTCCTCTATCTGGATCGAGAAGGAAGACAGAAGAGTAAATGCCAAGAGCCTGCTGGGTATTCTTTCACTGGGTATCGTAGGCGGTACTACTATCAAGATCATCGCTGACGGCGCTGATGAAGAGGCTGCTGTAAAGGGCCTTGTAGATCTTGTTGACAGCGGCTTCGCAGAGGATGCAAGATAATATCAGGATTCTTATAGTATTATGATGAGGGGATCGCTGCTTTTGCGGCGGTCCTTTTAAATTAGTGCGCTGTAACGGGCAAAACGTTATTTTACAAAATGTTCAATGGTTACAATACGGTGACTTAATGTAGAAAAAATATTGGTCGTTTTTGTGGAAAATGAACAATAAAAATTTTAATTTTACATTGCGTTCACACATTTAAGAGAAAAATATGTTACAATTTGTAATATGTCAGGGCGAGTAAAAGCCCGCTTTTGAGTTTGGTAAAAAGTTTTTTTAATTTTTTTGCGCTTTTTGCTATAAAACACTTGCAAAATCCGTTGTTTTTTGTTATAATTACAGTAAGCGGACGTTTTGCCTGTCAGGGGTCAGTGTTTTGGTCGGACAGGCGGCGTGATAATTCAAAATTTGCGAGTAGAGGGGATCAATTTATGTCAAACAGATTATTTCAAAGCGTAGTACATCAGATGCGTGACACCATCGATTGCGTTATTGGCGTTATCGACGAGACTGCAACCATAATTGCCTGCTCAGAGCTGGGACAGGTCGGCACGACCAATGAATTTGTATCGCTGGATCTTGGCGATTCACACGATATTTTTGTACGTGACGGCTATACCTACAAGCCCTTCGGCGCTCATATGAAGCCCGATTATGCGGTGTTTGTTGAGGGTACTGACGAGGTAGCTGCCAAGTACGCAAGCATACTCGCCATTACGCTTTCAAGTATAAAGCAGTATTATGATGAAAAATATGACAGAAACAACTTCATCAAGAACGTCGTTCTCGACAACGTTCTGCCGGGTGATGTCCACGTCAAGGCGAGGGAGCTGCACTTCAGTGCGGATATCTCAAGAGTGGTGCTCCTGATAAGGATCGTTTCATCAAACGACGTTTCGGCTTATGACGTTATCCAGAACCTATTCCCCGATAAGAACAAGGACTTTGTGTTCAATATCACCGAGTCTGATATCGTGCTGGTAAAGGAAGTGGCTAACGGCGTTGAGTCGAAGGATCTTGAGAAGCTGGCACGTTCGATATCCGATACCCTTTCAAGCGAGTTCTATACCCGTGTGAACGTGGGAATAGGTACGGTCATCGAAGGTGTGAGAGATCTGGCTCGCTCCTTTAAAGAGGCACAGATCGCTCTTGAGGTGGGCAAGGTCTTTGATACCGACAAGAATATCGTGTCATACGATAATCTGGGTATCGCAAGGCTTATCTATCATCTTCCCACGACCCTCTGCGAGACGTTTTTAAAAGAGGTGTTCAAGAAAGGCTCTATCGAGTCGCTGGATCATGAGACTCTGTTTACTATACAGAAGTTCTTTGAGAACAACCTGAACGTTTCGGAGACGTCAAGAAAACTGTTCGTACACAGAAACACACTGGTGTACAGACTTGAAAAGATCAAAAAGCTTACAGGTCTTGATCTGAGAGAATTTGACCATGCTATCATCTTCAAGATAGCGCTGATGGTGAAGAAATATCTGTCGGCAAATCCTGTCAAGTTCTGATAACGCGGATACATAGCGTTATGTCATGACCTTTAAGTGTGAGAGATCATCTCTCGTATTCTTTAAGGCGGTGTAAAAATTTGGTAGAATTCAAGGACGTGTCCGTCACTTACAATTCAAGCGGCGTTGATGCACTGAACAAGGTAAATCTCAAGATAAACGACGGAGATTTTGCCTTTGTCGTAGGACCGTCAGGCGCAGGTAAATCTACGCTGATAAAGCTTGTACTTAAAGAGATAGATGCAACAAGCGGCACGGTCATTGTAAACGGTTTTAATCTTAAAAAACTCAGAAGGGGAAAGATACCTGCGCTGAGAAGAACTATCGGCGTAGTGTTCCAGGATTTCAGACTTATACCCACCATGACGGTGTATGAAAATGTGGCGTTCGTGCTGAGAGTTATCGACGCACCTGCAAAATATATCAGAAGCCGTGTGCCTTATGTTATCAGCCTTGTGGGACTTTCCGAAAAGGCTAAGTGCTACCCCACCGAGCTATCGGGCGGCGAGCAGCAGCGTGTGGCGCTGGCAAGGGCGTTGGTGAACGACCCGCAGCTTATTATTGCGGACGAGCCTACGGGTAATATCGACCCTGCGCTTTCCTATGAAATAGTTGAACTCCTCAAGGGAATTAACGAGTGCGGTACCACCATACTGATGGTGACCCATGAGCATGACCTTGTACGTTACTTCGGCGGAAGAATAATCAACATCAACAAAGGCAGCATTGACTTTGACGAGGTAATAGGAGGTTCTTCAAATGAAAGCAAGTAGCTTCAGATACCTTGTAGATCAAGGCTTTAAAGGGATTTGGAAAAACAGGATGATGACCTTTGCGTCATTCTGCATACTGCTGGTATCCCTGCTTATGGTGGGAATATCGGTACTTACGGCAATAAACCTCAACCGTATCATCGGGGGGATCGAGGATAAGAGCGAGGTAGTCGTAATAGTAAAGGACGAGGCTACAGCCGAACAAAAGACTGAGCTGGAAAAACAGCTTAAAAGTATACCCAATGTCAATACCATTGAGCTGTATACCAAGGAAGAGGCTTGGGAGAATATGCTGGAGAGCATGACTGACGAGGAAAAGGACTTCTTCAGATATGCCGACGACAACCCCCTGCCCGACACCTATAAGCTGACGGTAAATGACATAGAGATAATGAGCGATACTACGACCCAGATAGAGACCTTCGAGAATGTTGAGTCTACCCAGTCGCCTACGGCGTTTGCGGATATTCTCATAAACATCAGAAGGATATTCACCGTTGTGGCTTTTGCTATCATACTTGCGCTGGTAGTGGTCTCTCTCATAATCATATCAAACACCACAAGGGCAAGCGTTTTTGCAAGACGTAAGGAAATAAATATTATGAAGTATGTCGGCGCCACCAACGCTTTCATCAGGATACCTTTCTTTGTTGAGGGCATGATAGTTGGTGTGGCAGCTGCACTGTGCGCACTGCTGCTGACAAGATTTGCGTATGAAGGCATCTACAATATTTTCAGCGATAACTTCAATATCTGGAGCATTCTTGGTATGCAGAAGCTCTACTCCTTTAACGATCTGCTGCTTCCCGTGACCCTGTCCTATCTTGTGGCAGGTGCATTGATAGGCGCTATCGGTACTTCGATCAGTACAGGCAAGCACCTTAAAGTTTAGTATTATCGGGGCAGTAAACGGGGGAAACGCTGTTTGCAGCCCCTTTTTATTTCCCCCACCTATCGCACTATTGTGGGGTGGGCAGGTACTCGAGTCCTCCCCGGAGGGGAGGGGGCGCTTTTGTGGCGGCTATTACTTTGATGGCTGCGCCAACCTTGAAAAATGTTGACTTAGTGCGACTTATCGCATTTTGATTAAATTTCATTTCGCCCCAATTAAACTATTGTGAGGTGGGCGTGGCTTAATTCATAATTGGAGGTATCGCCTATCGGCGATGTTATGCCCATTCGGGCGACTGCTGAGTGCGAGGAAGAACAGCTCATTTCCCCCATCTGTGCTGATAGAAGCAAGAGACCTCTTTTTATACGGATTTGGGATATGAGAACGCACTTAACTAAGATTTTAAACTAAGTAGTAAAAAGAGGCTCTTACCTCTTACAGCTTACTTCTTACATCTAAAAAAGGAGGATATAAAAATGGGACTTGATGACATCAAAAAGACTATCGACAAGGTCGAGGACAAGATACCTGATAAGGTGATCGACGAGGCTAAAAAGCTTGCCACTAAAGAAAATCTCGAAAAGGCAAAGGACACAGCCGAGGACGTTATCGAAAAGATCAAGGGTAAAAAGGACAAAAAGTAAAAAGCAGGGCAGTAGGTAAGAAAGGGCATTCCTGTTTTCTTACCTCTGAGCGCCCGTATCTAAAAGGACTGTAAAATGGAAGGCTTTATTGAAATAAAGGATCTGAGATTTTCATATATCAACGAGATAGAGGAGCCGCCTGTGAGGACAGAGGTGCTTAAAGGTGTTGATCTATCCATAAAAAAAGGCGAGTTCGTGGCGGTGCTGGGGCATAACGGCTCGGGCAAATCCACCCTTGCCAAGTGCATAAACGCCATAAATCTGCCTGAGTCGGGCAGCGTTACGGTGGAGGGTATGGATACCACCGATGAAGATAACCTGCTGCCCATAAGGCAAAAGGTGGGCATGGTGTTCCAGAACCCCGATAACCAGATAGTTGCCACTATCGTGGAGGAGGACGTGGCTTTCGCCCTTGAAAATATGGGCGTTGAGCCGAAAGAGATACGCAGGAGAGTAGATGAAGCTCTCAAAACTGTGGGTATGTATGAATACAGGCTGCACGCCCCCCATAAGCTTTCGGGCGGACAGAAGCAGCGAGTTGCCATAGCAGGTATTATTGCCATGCGCCCCGAGTGTATACTTCTCGATGAACCCACCGCCATGCTCGACCCACTCGGCAGGGCAGAGGTGATGAAAACCATAAAAATGCTCAACGAGCAGGGGGTAACTATCGTGCTGATAACCCACTATATGGAAGAAGCTGCCCAGGCTGAGCGTGTGGTGGTGATCGACGGCGGCGAGGTGGTAATGGACGACGTCCCCAAGAGAATATTCTCGCAGGTGGAGATAATGAAAAACCTGGGGCTCGACGTGCCGCAGGTGACTGAGCTTGCCTGGGAGCTAAAAAAAGCAGGCTTTGATATTTCCACCGAAATAATAACCGAAGAAGAATGCGTTGAAAAGCTCTACGCGCTGCTAGAGGCAAGAGGCAAGAAGCAAGAAGCAAGAAATTAGATATCAAACTTTGATAGTTTATCAAAGTGTGTCTGTTAAGGCACAAACGGAGAGGGACTGCGCTGCTAGCCCTGCTAGTTGCCAGATATTTAGAGTGCTAGTGGCTAGAAACTCGATTATCCGACTTTGCGGATAAAGCAAGCAAAGTGGAGCATTCAAGGTGCAAAGCCGCTTTATCCGACTTTGCAGATAAACCGCACTCAGTAGGTTTGTCAAGGCTCAAACATAGCGTGCGGTGAAAGGCTCAAAAGAAGTAGGAACGAAATCAGTCGCTTCCGTTGCGTCAGCCAAAAACAAACCCCAAAAGTACGGCTGCGCACTCTTGAAACCAAGCGGCACAATGGTCACCATACGGACATAAGTATAGCGAATCAAAGCGCAGGGTCAAGCCGGGCGCCAGACGGCTTGCAGGGGGTTGCCCTCGACGCAGTCAGGGCGGGGCAGCGCCCCAGCTCAGGGCACAAAGGTGGGAAAAAGCCACCCAGCTCAAGGCACAAACAAAGGGAGAGTAGAATGGCAATAATCAAAACAGAAGATCTCACCTACATCGACGGCGAGGGCACGCCCTTTCGCAAGGTAGCTGTAGACAATGTGAATATAGAAATAGAAGAGGGCGACATGGCAGGCATCATCGGGCATACGGGCTCGGGGAAGTCCACGCTGATACAGCATTTTAACGGACTTTTAAAGCCTACCTGCGGCTCTGTATACATAGACGGCGAGCGGCTGTGGGACGACAAGGCTAAGCTGAGACCTGTGCGCTTCAAGGTGGGGCTGGTGTTCCAGTATCCCGAGTATCAGCTGTTTGAGGAAACTGTCTATAAAGATATCGCCTACGGTCCCAAAAACATGGGGCTTGACGAAAAAGAGACAGACAGGCGCATAAAGGAGACCGCACGAATGGTGGGGCTTGCTCCCGAGGTGCTGGATAAATCGCCCTTTGAGCTGTCGGGCGGACAGAAAAGGCGAGTTGCCATAGCAGGCGTTATGGCTATGGAGCCGAAGGTGCTGATACTCGACGAGCCTGCGTCGGGGCTTGACCCCAAGGGCAGAGAGCAGATACTGGGGCTTATAAAAGAATACCACGAGCAGACCCGCAACACAGTGCTGCTGGTGTCACATTCGATGGAGGATATAGCGAGAAACGTCGATAAAATACTGGTGATGAACGCTTCAAAGCTGTTCTGCTATGACGAGACCGCCAAGGTGTTCCACCGCTCGCAGGAGCTGACAGATATGGGCTTGTCAGTACCCCAGGTAACAAGGGTTTTCAACAGACTTAAAGCTATGGGCGTTGACCTGGGCGAGGACATCTATACAGTCAAGTATGCGAAAAATCTGCTGCTGAAAAGGCTCGGCGGAATGCAGTGAAAAGCAAAGCCGCAGCTTGCCGTGTGTGCAAAAGGAGTATTTGGATTTGATAAAGGATATAACGATAGGACAATACTTCCCCGGCAGTTCGGTGATACACCGAATGGACGCAAGGGTGAAGATAATACTTACGGCGGTGTTTATAGTTATGCTTTTTGCCGCCGATAATATACAGGGTCTGGCTGTGGGCATAGCCTTTACGCTGATAATTTTTCTGGTATCGAAAATACCCCTGAGAATGATGGGCAAGAGCTTGAAGCCTATCATTCCGCTGATATTGATAACAGCGATACTGAATATATTTTTTATAAGAACAGGCGATGTGATACTCCACTGGAAATTTATAAAGATAACCAATGAGGGCGTGGACACCGCGGTGTTTATGATAGTGAGGATACTCTGCCTTATCTGCGGCACCTCGCTGCTGACCTACACCACCTCGCCCATCGACCTTACAGACGCTATAGAACGGCTGCTGTCGCCGCTAAAAAAGATAAAGCTGCCTGTTCATGAGCTGGCTATGATGATGACCATAGCCCTGCGGTTTATCCCCACGCTTATCGAGGAAACAGACAAGATAATGTCTGCCCAGAAAGCCAGGGGGGCGGATATGGAGACAGGAAACCTCATACAAAAGGCAAAGGCGCTTATACCTATACTCATACCGCTGTTCGTGGCTTCATTCCGCCATGCGGAGGAGCTGGCGCTGGCTATGGAGTGCCGCTGCTATCACGGCGGCGAGGGCAGGACCAGAATGAAGCAGCTTAAAATGAGCATGATAGACCTGTGGGGCGCACTTTTTAGCACTCTGTTCTTAGCAGGTGTGATAACGGTAAATATCCTGACCTGAAAAGGAGGGCTTTAGCATGGAAACATTTTAACGGATATGACCCGGGACGAGCAGATAAAAAAGCTGGACAGAAGAGTAAGAGCACTTGAAAATAAAGTCGGCGGAGGTAGTGAGATGTCAAAACTGATAATGGACCTTATAGGTATGGACTGCACCATTGAGCTTGATTACGGCGAAAAGCGCTGCAGGGTCATGGACGCGGACGAAGAGTGGGTAAAGCTGCTTATATACGGCAAAAAGGCAGATGAGGCCGTTCTGCGCAGGATAGACGATATCCAGCAGATAAAGCTCGGCTGACCATGAGATACTTCAAGCTCACCATAGCCTATGACGGCTCATGCTACCACGGCTGGCAGCGGCAGGATAATTCTCTTGCGGTGCAAGAGGTGTTTGAGCACGCACTGTATAAGCTGACGGGGCAGAAGATAACCGTTCAGGGCTGTTCAAGAACAGACGCAGGGGTCCATGCGAGAAATTATGTGCTGAGCTTCCCCCTTGACTCCACCATAACCTGCCGCGGCTTGCAGCTGGGGCTGAATTCATGGCTGCCTGACGATATATCGGTCATCGGCAGCGAGGAGACTGATGAAAGCTTTCACGCACGATACAGCTGCAAGGGCAAGGAGTATGAGTATATTGTACACAACAGCAGGATAAAAGACCCCTTTTTAAAAAATGCGGCTTTCAGGAACACCTACCCCATTGATGAAAAAAAGCTGGATAAGGCAGCCAAGGACTTTGTGGGCACACACGACTTCAAAGCCATGTGCTCTGCCGACTGCACCAAGGAAAACACCGTGCGCACCATACACTGTTTCAACGTGAGAAGAGAGGGCGACAGGGTGATATTCACCGTATCGGGAAACGGCTTTTTGTATAATATGGTGAGGATAATGGTAGGCACCCTGCTTTTTATAAACGAGGGCAAGATAGGCGAGAACGCCATACCATCTATAATAGAGTCCCGTGACAGGAAAAAAGCAGGCAAAACAGTACCCCCCCAGGGGCTGTATCTCAACAAGGTATATTATTGACAGATGACCCGTAGGGGGTCTGAAGATCATAACATCTAAAAAGCACCAGAGACAGATATAGGAGCAGGAGAGATTTGAGCAGTAAAAATAAAGGACGAAGCAAAAAGAATAATAAACGCTTTCAGAGACAGCTGAAGTCGGGCAAGGTCGAAAAGACCTTCCGGGTGATAACCGAGAAGGAGATCGTCAAGAAGACCGACGACGAGGGCAACGAGGAGACCGTTACCGAGGAAAAGGGCGGCAAGCTCAAAGAGGTGGAGACACCTAACAAGCGCAGGCAGAAGGCTGACAGTGAGAGCGAGAAACAGTCCGAAAAGGAAAGGGCGCAGATAAAAAGCGTCAGCGCCGCCGAGAGAAAAGCAGGCGTGCAGCAGAAGTCTAAGATAACAGACATAAGGGCTGCCAGACGGCGTGAGAAAAATAAAAAGCGTATAAAAAGCCTTGTTATAGTGCTGGTCATAGCCATATTCGCAGCGGCAGTTTATCTCACAAGGAGCTATTGGGTGCCAAAGCTTGAGGGCGTGCTGGACAGACCCCGGGAAACTGTGGTCAACGACGGCAAGATACAGTCAGGCAACTTCCCCCTCAGCTTCAGCGAGGGCTCGGTGAGCAGTATCTCGGGCATAGGCAATTATCTTGCCTGCCTTGACAAGAACCAGCTTAAAATATATAATGAAAGCGGCGAGGAAACGAACTCATTCAGCCATAACTATGCCGACCCTGTGCTGAAAACTGCGTTAAAGCGCATGATGGTCTACGATAAGGGCGGCAGCTCGCTTATGGTCATGAACCGTAAAAACGAAATGTTTTCCAAAACGGTCAGGGACCGTATCATTCTTGCAGAAATTGCCGACAATAATAACATTGCCGTTGTTACCGAGGACGATAAGTACGCCGCAATAATGTATATCTTCGACCAGAACGGCAGGGAGATATTCAAGTGGTCAAGCAATGCAAGAGTGCTGAGCGTAAGCTTCAGCGCCGACGGCGAGGGCTGCTATGTCACCACCTTTTCATCAAAAAGCGGCTCGCTGGTATCTGTTATGAGATATTTCAGGTTCAACTCATCTGAGGAGATAGTAAAGAGCGCAGACCTGCCTGTGCTGGCTCTCAAAGCGCTTGAAAACGACAACGGCGAGTTCTGGATAGTGGGAGATACCGCTTTCCTCAGGCTCGACGAGGACGGAAATATCATAATGCAGTATGACTATACCGCAGAGCTTATCGACTTTGACCTGAGCAGCGGCTGCGCTGCCCTCTGCTTTGACGGTATACAGAGAAAATCCACTGAGCTGATAATGTTCAGCTCAGACTCTGACAGCTCAGAGCCTGACAGCGCTATCTATACCGACGACGGCGACCCTGTGAGCCTGCATATCAAGGACTCAAAGGTGATACTGCTTAAAAACAGGCTGGTGGAGTGCTACGACTATTCGGGCAACCTGCTTGCCACCGCCGAGCTGACGGCGGATTATACCGACTTCACATATTTCAGCGATAACATATATTTCCTGGATTACAGAGAGATAAACAAGATCTCATTCACCACCTGACGGGAGGGTCTATATGGCACTGTTTCTTGACGGGGCAGTTATCGTTATACTGATAATAACCTGCATAGTGGGCTTTGTAAAGGGCTTTGTCAAATACCTGGTAGGCATGGTATCGACCATTGTCGCCGTAGCCCTGGCTATATGGGGCTCAAACACGCTGGCTGAGCCTGTTTACGAAAGGTTTTTTAAAGAGCCTGCGCATAATGCGGTGTATAATGCAGTGGAGGAGTTTGACCCTGCAAAGCTGATATCCGACCTGCTGGAGGAAAAGGAGCTTGCAGGCTACCTTAATAATGACGAGATAAAAAGCGCTATCGACTCAGAGGGGGAGCTTGGACCGAATATCGGCAATATGCTCACCGAAAAGGGCGCCGACAGCGATACCGTGAACGAAGCTGTCGAGCAGATAAACGCACTTTTCGGCGCAGAGCTGCCCGGGCAGATAAGAGATAAGCTGGACGAGACGGGAGCGTCAAAATATGTGGCAGAGATAGAGATACCCACCGACGAGCTGAAAAAGCTGTCCTCAGACCTGCTTGATAAAAATACCGACGCAGCTGCCGAATATATCTGCGAAAAGGCAGTAGACCCGATGGTGACCAGCGCAGTGAGGACAGGGCTGTTCATGATATGCTTTATAGCTGTATCACTGGTGCTTAAACTGATAGTTTTCATATCGGGCATACTTAACGAGCTGCCCGAGGTGAGCGCAGCCAACCGCTTCGGCGGACTGCTGCTTGGCGCTGTCAAGGGCATACTCTACTGCGCACTTATAGCCTTTATGCTGTGTACCGTGGTGAACGCTACCCACGATACCCTGGCAGCCTTTAACTCAAAAACTGCCGAGAGCACTTACCTGTTCAGGTATTTCTTCGACTTTTTCTACCGCTAGAGGCAAGAGGCAAGAAGCAAGAGGCAAGAAAACCGTTTTACCCGATTATGTCGATAAGACGAGCATAGTTTATTTTTCAAGGTGCAAAACCAATTTACCAGACTTTGTAAAAAAGCGAACAAAGTGGGTCATTCAAAGCTCAAACATAGCGTGCGCTCAAGCCTCGCACCAGCAGGCTTGCAGGGCGGGGGCGGAGCCCCGGCTCAGGGCACAAAAGTATTAGTAAGGAAAGGAGCAATATATATGATAAAATGTTCAAGATGCGGTAAAAGACCTGCGGTGGTTTTTGTATCATCAACAAACCCCAGCGACCCTTCAAAGGCGATGAAGAACGAGGGTCTGTGTCTTAGCTGCGCAAGAGAGCTGAAAATACCTCAGGTAGAGGAATATATAAAGAAAATGGGCATCTCTGACGAGGAGATAGAAGCCATGAACGAGACCTTTGAGGAGTTCGGCGACGGCGACGATTTTGAGCTGGGGGGCAGCGGCACTATGCCCGACTTCCTCAGCAACCTTTTTGGCGGCTCGGGAGTGCTGGGCAACCTGGCAAACTCTTTAAACCCACAGAAGAACCAGCCCGATAATACCGCACAGGGTCGAAACAGGGCGGCGGACGCTAAAAAAGAAAAGAAGAAAAAGCTGAAATTTTTAAGCAGCTACTGCACCAACCTTACCCAGAAGGCAAGGGACGGTCAGCTTGACAATATCATCGGCAGAGACAGAGAGATATCAAGAGTTGAGCATATACTTTCAAGAAGGCAGAAAAATAACCCCTGCCTTATTGGTGAGCCGGGCGTGGGCAAGACCGCCATCGCCGAGGGCATCGCCCAGAAGATAGTAAGCGGCAATGTGCCCTTCCACCTTGTTGATAAAGAGGTCTATCTGCTGGACCTCACCGCACTGGTGGCAGGCACACAGTTCAGGGGACAGTTTGAGAGCCGCTGCAAGGGTCTGGTGGAAGAGGTCAAGAGCGAGGGAAATATCATTCTCTTTATCGACGAGGTGCATACCCTTGTGGGCACAGGCGACTCAGAGGGCTCGATGAATGCTGCAAACATACTTAAACCCTCACTTTCAAGGGGCGAGATACAGGTGATAGGCGCTACCACCTTTAAGGAGTACCGCAAGTATATCGAAAAGGACTCAGCCCTTGAAAGGCGTTTCCAGCCCGTAACCGTGGGCGAGCCTACAGTTGAGGACACCGTAGAGGTATTAAAGGGCATAAGCAAGTATTATGAGAACTACCACAGGGTGCATATCGACGACGCCGCACTTAGAAAATGCGCCGTGCTTTCGGAGAGATATATAAACGACAGATTTCTGCCCGATAAGGCTATCGACCTGCTGGACGAAGCCTGCGCAGTCACCAGCATAAGAACTCCCGAGATAGCGGAGTTTGATAAGCTCAACGCCGACCTTAAACGGCTGGAGGACGAGGTGGAAGCCAAGGAGAGCAGCAGCGACCCCGATTATGAGGCGCTTGCCACCGACAAGGCGGAGATACTTCGCATACAGCAAAGGCTCACCGAGGTGGAGGAGACCCTCAGCCATGTTTATGTCACCGACGCCGACCTGTCTAAAGTAATAGAGCTGTGGACGGGCATACCTGCCAACAAGATAGCCGAGACGGAGTATGACAAGATAAAGAACCTTAAAGGCGAGCTGTCAAAGCGTGTTATCGGTCAGGAGAACGCCGTTGACAAGGTGGCTAAGGCGATAAAGCGCACAAGAGTGCAGCTCTCAAAAAGGAGACGCCCTGCGTCATTCATCTTTGTGGGACCCACAGGCGTGGGCAAGACCGAGCTTGTAAAGGTGCTGGGCGAAACGCTGTTTGACGCCACCGAGCCCCTTATTAGAGTGGATATGTCGGAGTTTATGGAGAAGCACAGCGTATCAAAGCTGATAGGCTCACCCCCCGGTTATGTGGGCTTTGACGAGGCAGGTCAGCTCACCGAAAAGGTAAGGCGCAGACCCTACAGCGTGGTGCTTTTTGACGAGATAGAAAAGGCTCACCCCGATGTGATGAATATTCTTCTGCAAATTCTTGACGAGGGCAAAATAAACGACTCCCAGGGCAGGAGCGTTTCATTTGAGAACACAGTTATAGTCATGACCTCAAACGCAGGCTCAGCCGATAAGGACACAGGCGTGGGCTTTAACAAGACAGATAACGAGATAGCCCAGAACAAGGCTATGAAGGCGCTGAGAGAATTTTTAAGACCCGAGTTTTTAGGCAGGATAGACGAGATAATCGTGTTCAACAGCCTTACCGAGGAGGACTATGCCAAGATAGCAGCCCTTATGCTGGACGAGATGAAGCAGCCCCTTGAAGAAAAGGGCATAAAGCTGGTGTATGACGAGGCTGCCCTCAAACTTATCGCTAAAAAATCCCACGGCAAAAAGCTGGGCGCAAGAGATATAAGACGAGTTATACGCAGCGAGATAGAGGATAAGATAGCCGAAGCCATTATCGAAAAGGGCGAGGGCGGAATAGCAGGCGTTTCGGTATCAGCCGAGAATGACGAGCTCACTGTGGCTTCACTGTGATATGCTGGACCCTGTAATAAGAGATAAGCTTTTTTTCCAGCTGGAAACAACCTCCCCGAAAATACGTATTTTTGAGGAGGTCATCATAGGCTCGTCAAGGTGCGATTTTTTCACCGTCACCGATAAGCTCACAGGCTATGAGATAAAAAGCGACGCCGACAGCTACACAAGGCTTAGATCTCAGATAAAAAACTATGATAAGTTTTTTAACGAAAACTATCTGGTGGTGGGGGAGAGCCACCGCAAAAGCGCCGAAAGGCACCTGCCCGACCACTGGGGCATAATAGTGGTGGGGCAAAGCATAGAAAAGCTGCGTGAAGCAAAGCCCAGCCCCAAGGTGAATATGACCAGCCAGCTCAGACTTTTGTGGAAAAGGGAGCAAAGAAACATACTAAAGCGCTACAGCCTGCCGAAATACCCTCAGAAAAGCAGGGCGTTCATAACAAAAAAGCTTATAGACTGCATAGACAGCGAGCTGCTGCTGGGTGAGATATGCAGCGAGCTTTTTGAGCGCGACTATGTAGCAGAGGGCTTTGTAAAGCTGTAAAGAATAAGACTTCCGTCAACAAAAAAGGCGGAAGTTTTTTATCCCGACGCAGGTAAAAAAACCACTTTTATCCATGCAGCCTGAATAATCTGCCGAAACGGTGTGCATAATAACAGCAGTAATCGAAAAGGAGGTCATTAAAAATGACGAGTAAAGAATTACTGTATATTGAAGATGCGCTGGGTCACGAGCAGTTTTTCCAGACCAAGTGCGCACAGACCGCAGGGGAGATACAGGACCCCGAGCTGAAAAGCTTTGTGGAGAATATAGCCTCACAGCACAGACAGATATTCAGCGACTTTTACGGTCTGCTGGGTTAAGAAAGGAGCTATCGGTATGCAAGACAAAGACCTTATGGAAAATATCCTGCTGCTTGAAAAGGGCGTGTGCGACCTTTATATGCACGGCGCTATCGAGTCATCAACAGGCAGCGTTCACCAGGCATTCAGCACAGCCCTCAACAGCTCGCTGAGTATGCAGGACTCGATCTACAGCAAAATGTCAAACAAGGGCTGGTATCCCACCGAGAATGTGGAGCCGAACAAGATAGACTGCGTGAGACAGAAGTTTTCTGCACAGCAGTGATATCCTATTGATAAAAGCAGGCAGAGGTGTAAAAAACCTCTGCTTGTTTTTCTGTCTCCCCCACCTGTGCCTCTAGAGGCAAGAAACTAGAGGCAAGAAGCAAGAGTCCTCTTTTCAGACTTTGTTTGTTTGGGAAGTTTCTT
>ERZ842401.3041-NODE-3041-length-21384-cov-13.889915_pt1 | contig 21384 bp, 14 predicted proteins | sample MGYA00521270_ERZ842401 | MGnify/ENA primary metagenome ERZ842401 (study PRJEB31892, sample SAMEA3878208) | bioreactor metagenome | biome: Moose rumen | place: Sweden | collected 2011-10 | study: EMG produced TPA metagenomics assembly of the PRJEB12797 data set...
CCGCGATTGAATTATTTTGAGCGTTGCCCGTGATTTTTATCGCGCCCGTGCGTTTTGAACTGTCCGCGTTTTTGTAACTGCCCAAAGAAAATTCTTTTCCGAAAGTCAGCGGCAACGTTGCCGTCGTTTTTGTCGAATCGGTAAAGACGCCGCCGCTGTAAATTGTATCGCCGCCGCCCGAAGTCAACGTTATCTCCGAATTATTTTTCACAAGAATTGACTGCGAACCAACTTTGAAAGTCGAATTGTTATTTTTATCTGTTGAGGCGTCTGTCAAAGTTGCGTCGGATGCCAGAGAAATTTTGTCGCCCGCGCCGTAACTTTCAACTGTGTCATTGCCGCTCTTATTCTCATAAACGAAAACATCTGCGCCCGCGCCGCCAATCAGCGTGTCATTTCCTGCGCCGCCGTTTAGCGTCGTGCCGCCCGTCCCCGCCAAAATCTTGTTGCCCTTCGTATTGCCGACAATTTTTATCGCGCCCGTCAAAGAGCCGTCTATCGTCTGCAACGCCGAATAAACCGAACTTGACGCATCAAAATTCCCAGAAGAACTCGGAAGCGTTATCGCAGACTTTTTATTGTCAGAAATTCCTGCCGCCGTATAAACGTTGACCGCAACAGGTTTTCCGTCGAAAGTAATCGCCTTGCCCGCGCCGTCTTTTATCGTCAGAGAATTTCCTGTCCCGTAGCCGATTATCACGTCGTTATTTGAAACAGAATAGTTGCCGTAAGTCAGCGAACTCGCCACGCTGATTTTGTCGCTCGTCGAATAATCGGTTATGACATCCGAGCCGCCGTTGTATATGAAAATGTCGTTGCCGTTTCCGCCCGTCAACGTGTCATTTCCTGCGCCGCCGTCGAGAGTATCGTTGCCCGTACTGCCCGCGAGCGAATTATTTTGCGCGTTGCCCGTGATTTTTATCGCGCCCGTACGTTTCGAGCTGTCCGCGTTTTTGTAACTGCCCAAAGAAAATTCTTTCCCGAAAGTCAGCGGCAACGTTGCGGAAGTTTTTGTCGAATCGGTAAAAACTCCGCCCGAATAAATCGTATCGCCGCCGCTTGAAGTCAACGTTACCTCCGAATTATTTTTCACAAGGATTGACTGCGAACCGACTTTGAAAGTCGAATTATTATTTTTGTCGGTCGAAGCGTCGGTTAAAGTCGCGTCGGTCGCCAGAGAAATTTTGTCGCCCGCGCCGTAATTTTCAACTGTGTCGTTGCCGCTCTTATTCTCGTAAACGAAAACATCTGCGCCTGCGCCGCCAATCAGCGTGTCATTTCCTGCGCCGCCGTTTAGCGTCGTGCCGCCCGTGCCCGCAATAATCTTGTTGCCCTTCGTATTGCCGACAATTTTTATCGCGCCCGTCAATGAGCCGTCTATCGTCTGCAACGCAGAATAAACCGAACTTGACGCATCAAAATTCCCAGAAGAACTCGGAAGCGTTATCGCAGATTTTTTGCTGTCAAAAACTCCTTCTTCCGTATAAATTCTGATGGTATCCGCCTTACCTGCAAAAGTAATTGCTTTGCCCGCGCCATTTTCTATCGTCAGGAAATTTCCGCCGCCGTAATTCAAAATCAAGTCTTCGCCCGAAATGTTGTAGCCGATATAGGCAAGGTCGCCGGTCACACTGATTTTGTCTTTCTCGTCGTAATCGGTGATGACATCCGAGCCGCCGTTGTAAATGAAAATGTCATTGCCCTTGCCGCCCGTCAATGTGTCGTCGCCATCTCCGCCGTCGAGAGTATCATTGCCCGTGCCGCCGAGAATAGAATTGTTAAGCGCATTGCCCGTGATTTGAACGGTTTTTGTGCGTCTTGAGGCGTCAACAACTCCTATCAATGATCCGATAGTCACGGGCGATTTTGTATTGTTGTCGACTACCAAAGTTTCTCCTGAAGGAGCATAAGTCAAAACACCTTCAATATTTATCGTCGATAAAGTCGCCGCGTCGCTCAATGTTATCCTGCCGCTGCCTGCAATCAGAATTAAATCATTGTCACTCATTATTGAAGAGTAAGTTCCTGTGCCGTCTCCGATTCTAAGCGTCGAAGTCGCATTGAAGCCGCTGATTGTATCTTTGCCGTCACCGGAGTTGTATTGGATTAAATTATTTTTTGCAGAGGAGCCAAGACTGATAAAATCGTTGCCTGTGCCGCCCGCGATTGAAACATTTGCGCCGCTGTTTTCAATCGAATCTGCTCCTGCGCCGCCGTTTATCGTGACATTTTCACTGTCACTTAAGATGGAATCGTTGCCCGCGTCGCCGTCGATTGTAACATTTTTGTTAAAGTTGGAGATGAAATCGTCACCTGCGCCGCCGTTTATCGTGACATAATCACCATAATTTTCAATGGTATCATTTCCTGCCTCGCCGTTAATCCTGCCATAATTGAGACCGTTTTTATCGTAGTTGACAATGGAGTCATTTCCGTCGCCGCCGTAGACCGAAACGCTTGCACTCTCAAAATTATTAATGGTGTCGTCGCCGCTTCCGCCGTCGATTGTGACATTTGCGTTATTGTTGAAAATAGAGTCCTTGCCCTCGCCTGCGTTGATTGAAACATTCACTTGATAATTTTCAATGGTGTCATCGCCATCTCCACCATCAATTATTGAACCTTCACCTCTGTTGTAAATTGAATCGTTATCTGCGCCGCCCGCGATTGAAACGCTGTCGCCGCGATTGTCAACAGTGTCGGAGCCGTTGCCTGCATCGATTGAAACACTTGCGCCGCTGTTGTAAATGAAATCGTTGCCGCCGAGTGCATTTATCGTTGCGCCTTCGAGAGTGTTTTCGATTGAATCTGCGCCTGCAGTGCCTGTGATTAGCAGAGGATTGGCAGGAACGGTATCCACGCCGTCAAAAAGAGTTTGCAAGGCGGCTTGGCGAGCAAAATATCTCAAAAACATGTAGCCGCCCGAATAACCGTCGCCGACCGATTGAGAGCCTGTGCCTGTGTTTGTTAAATCGAGACTGCCGTTAAGTTCGTCCGCGTCGTAAGCGATTTTGAAAATCCCGTTGCCGCGTTCATCATCAATGCCGTGTGTAAGTTCCGCCATTCCTTCTTTGATAAATTTCGGCAGGTTGTTGAAGTAATTGACGTTCGTCGCCATAACCGCGTGAGTAAATTCATGGGAAAGTGTTCTGTCCAAAAAGCCCGCGCCGTCCACAGTCGAAGTGCCGTCCATGTCATTGGCAGAAATGCCGCTGTAATATCTCATGTTGACGTTCAGCAACAATTTCGTTGTATTTTGCCCTGTGCCCGAAGCCCAATTCCAAACCGTCGCGAGAGTATTGCTTGAACTGCTTTCATAGAAAAACAATCCGATTTCTTTAACCATTGCGGTTGAAGAATTAAAACCGATGCCGTAACTTTCTTCGTTGAGTTTAAGAGCATCTTTAGCCCACCATTTGAAAAGCCCCGCGACAATCGTTTTTTGATCGTTGGTGAGTTGGTCGAAAGTTTTCGCCGTGACATTGGATAAGGAATCGTTTTGTGAATTGTAGCTTCCGGGATTGCCGGAGGCATTGGTTGTTGTGCCGAGCAAATTAATCGTCAAGCCGTTCTTCGTGAAACTTGAAATGTTCGGGAATTCGCTGGAAATTGTTCCGACCTTACTTCCGCCGACTTTTAAATCGCCGCTTTCCAAAGTGACTTCGTCCAGATCGATAACGTTTTGCCCTGTTGTATTCGCGCTTCCGTGCGGCAGATTTTGATTTTCTTCGGCGGGAGCAACCGTCGCGGGCGAAGGTTTATAATCGGAATCTATTTCCGTGCGTCCGCCGTCTTCTCCAACGGGTGTTCCAAAATTTTCTTCTTCAATCGTCTCCGAAATATTTTTTGTCGAAGAAGTTGCGCTGAGATTGTTAAGATTGATGCCCGCGCTTGTGAGCCAATTTGCGATTGTCGTTGAATTAATTTTTGCAGATTGGGCGTTGGTAAAGTTGCCGAGCCGAATTTTTCTTGTGCCCGTCTTGTCGGTTACGGTCAGAATTGTATCTTCAATTTTCGCCGAGCCGACATTAAAAGTTCCGCTGATTTTCAAAACGTCGTTGGAATTCAAATCGCCGAGCATGACATCCTTAACTTCGGAAGAAATTTCAACGGTATCATTGCCCGCGCCCGTCAAAATCGAAGCGTAATCTGCTCCGACAGAAATTGAATCGTTGCCTGTGCCTGCGTTGACAGAATCCGCGCCGCCCGTCAAAATTGTATCGTTGCCACTTGTCGCAACAACAATCCAATCATTCGAGCCCGTTTGAATGTTTTGCCCCGTCGAAGTCGTGGCGGTGTATTTGTTTCCAATTTCGGGAACGATTGAACGATCTGTTTTCTCTGTGCCCGTGCCGACAATCAAAGTATCTCCGGAAAGAGAATTGCCGTCCTTTTTTGCAATGGCTTGCAAATCTTCGGCGGTTAAAGTTTTGCCATTGACAACGTCGCCCGCCGTCAATGTGATATTCGCATCCGAGCCCGTGATGGCTCCCGTGTCGACATTGCCCGTCGTGGCTCCACCCCAATGTGTTACTGCGTTGTTACTGTCTATCCAATATTTGTCTGATAATTGAATGCCGCAATATTTTTCAAGGAAAATAATTGCTTTGCGTTCTTTGATTAAACGTTCGACTGTGGTGCGATTGTCATTTCCACTGTTGTAATAAGCATTTCCCTTGTTCTCGGTGTCATAATTTTTTGCAGAGGCATTTAAAATGGTCGAGCCAACTTGAGAAATAGTTTTGCCCGCATAACTGCTGCCGAGAACTTCTTCGACGGCTTCTTTTTCGGCGGAAATTTGGTCGGCTTTCATTGCGTCGATAACTTCTTGAATGCTGTCGTAATTCGACGAAGCCTTAATCGCCGAGTTCAACTTGTTTGTTCCGCTCAAAGTTGAGTCGGAGACAAGTTGCGCCATAAAACTTTTGATAACTTCCTGCGGCGTCATAAATATCACTCCTTTGATTAAGTCACGAAAAATCTCCTTCTGTTGTGTATTTTATAATCTTATAATCAAAATTTGTCAAACAGTGCAAAGGAAAAATCTGCTCCTCTTTTTGAGAAGCAGATTAGAGGTTGTTGATAAATTCAAAATTATGATGTGACGAGGAATTTTTTCTACTGACGAGGCGAAAACAACTTTCGTCAGGCGGAAAAATAACCGTCACCTGCTAAATTTAAAAACAGACTCTAATAATTTTTCCGGGACGTTAATAGTTGCTCTGCGGCTTGAAATTATTTTCAGAGTGTGTTAGATTATTTGCGGATTGAAAAATTTCTTGGGAGGTTTTATTCTCATGGCAATCAGTTTGAAAAAAGGACAGAAAGTTGATCTCACGAAAACAAATCCCGGCTTGAAAGAAGTTTTAATTGGTCTCGGCTGGGATACCAACAAGTATGACGGCGGAAAAGATTTCGATTTGGATTCTTCGGTTTTTCTGCTCGGCGCAAACGGAAAAGTTGCAAGCGATGATGATTTTGTTTTTTACGGCAACCTTAAACATAAGAGCGGCTCCGTTGAACATATGGGCGACAACTTGACGGGCGCGGGCGAAGGCGACGACGAACAAATTAAAATCGATCTCAGCAAAGTTCCTGCCGAAGTCGAGAAAATTGATTTCACGGTTACGATTTACGAGGCGGAAGAACGCAAACAAAATTTCGGACAAGTGGAAAATGCTTTTATCCGCGTCGTGAATTCGGCAACCAACGAAGAACTTATCCGCTACGATCTCGGCGAAGATTTTTCTATCGAAACGGCTGTTGTTATCGGCGAACTTTATCGCAACAAGGGCGAATGGAAATTTAATGCCATCGGCTCCGGCTTCAGCGGCGGCTTGGCGGCTCTCGGCAGAAATTACGACGTCAATGTTTAATTAGGAATTAGGAATTAGGAATTAGGAATTAGGAATTAGGAATTGGAAATTTGGGAGTAGGGATTAGATTTTTCTGTTCCCTACTCCTTTTGACTGAAAGGAGAATTTTAAATGGCTGTCAGTCTTCAAAAGGGACAAAAAATTTCTCTCAAAAAATCTAACGGCAAAAAACTTTCGCGCCTTATGGTCGGGCTCGGCTGGGATGCCGCCGAACAAAAGAGCGGCTTTTTCGGCAGAATTTTCGGCGGCGCGGACAATATCGACTGCGACGCGTCAGTTTTTATTTGTCAAGGCGGCAGATTCGTTGATAAAGATGATCTCGTTTATTTCGGCAACCTTGAACACAGAAGCCACGCGGTTAAACATATGGGCGACAATTTGACGGGCGAAGGCGAAGGCGATGACGAAGAAATTTTTGTCAACCTTGACGAATTGCCTAGCCGTTACGATAAATTGATTTTTGTCGTCAACATTTACAAAGCCGTTGAGCGCAAACAACATTTCGGCATGATTAAAAATGCTTTTATCAGAATCATTGACGATGAAACTCGCGAAGAGCTTTGCCGTTTCAATCTCAGCGAAGATTATACCGACATGCTTTCAATGATAGCGGGCGAAGTTTATCGCTACAAAGACGAATGGAAATTTAACGCCGTCGGCTCCGGCACAACCGACACGGGATTAAGCACTTTGGCGCAGAGGTTTGCTTAAGTTATGAACTTGAAAAAATTTTTTGCGACAATCTGCGCGGCGACATTGTTTTTCACGACGGCTTCCGCGCAGGCTGAAACTTCGCCGCAAAACATTACGAACGCCGATGACTTGGCAGACGCGGCGGGAGATTCTGCCGAAAAATTTTATCTCTCATTGCCGAAAGCCAAAGGAGATTATAAAAGTCGACAGCGTCCGATTTTGATTGAAGGCGCAATGAACGTCGAGACGGAAATTTTGGTTCGCGCTCTGAAAAATCCCGTGACATATCGGGAATTAAATTATCTGTTCGTCGCGGGCACTTACAAAAATTATCCCGTCGTGATTGTTCGCACGGAACAAGGCATGGCAAACGCGGCGGCGTCCACTGCTCTTGCAATAAAAAAATTTAATCCCGTTGCCGTTATCAATCAAGGAACTTCGGGCGGACATGATCCCGCGCTGAATATCGGCGACATTGTCATTGGCGCAAGCAGTTTCGACTACACGGCGATTAAAGCTCCTTATTCGCCGGCGGGCGCGGGCACTGATTTAACTTTTCAGCAGGAAATGCGCGGCACTTACGCCTTCGACGCGGCAAGCGGCAAATTTCAACCTTACAAAAAATATCTCGCCGACCCGACGCTCCTTAAAGTTGCCGAAGGAGTCGCCGCCGCCAATAAAAATTTCAACGTCGTTAAAGGCACGATAGGTACGGGAAATGCTTGGCTCTGCAACATTGATTATATAAATTTCCTGCATGAAACTTACGGCTCAAGTTGCGAGGAGATGGAGACAAGTTGCGTCGCGCAGATTTGTCAGACGGCGGGCGTCCCGTTTATCGGAATTCGCATTCTCTCCGACAACATAACCGTCACCGATGAATACAACCCCGATACGGCGAAAACCGCGCAGGATTTTGTTCTGCTGGTTGTGGAAGATTATATTCGCAATGTGTTAAAGAAGTGAGGAGTCTCACGAAAAATATTTTTAAGTTTTATCCGAAATGACAAGCGGCGAGTTTTGACAGGTTGAGATGTCAAATCGCCGCTTTGTAAAATTATTTGGGAGGTATCAATTTTGAAAATCACAGGTTTAACCGATGCTCAAGTTCAGGAAGCCAAAGCGAAATTCGGCGACAACAGCATTACCGAACAGGCTCGCGAAGGTTTCTGGGAAAAACTCAAGGGCAATTTCGACGACCCGATTATAAAAATTTTGATCTTCGCGCTGTGCTTGAATGTTTTTTTTGCGTTCATGGGAAAAGCGGAGTGGTATGAATCGGTCGGCATAGCAATGGCGGTTTTGCTTGCAACGTTGGTATCAACTTTTTCCGAGTACAAAAATGAAAGTGCGTTTCAAAAATTGCAGGGCGAGGCGTCGCTGATAAAGTGCAAAGTCTATCGCAACGGCGTTGTTACGGAAATTCCGATTAACGATATAACGATGGGCGACTGCGTCCTTTTGCAGACGGGCGATAAAATTCCTGCCGACGGCGTGATTATCGATGGCTCGATACAAGTTGATCAATCGATTTTGAACGGCGAGGCTAAAGAAGAATCCAAAACGCCCGCGCCCGATTCTGCCGCCGACTCCGAAGCCGCGCAGAGTTCAGATTTTTTAAATCCGCACAAAGTTTTCCGTGCGGCGGTTGTGGCGGGCGGAAGTGCCGTCATGCGAACAGTCACGCTCGGCGACAATACCGTTTACGGAAAAATTGCGGGCGAACTTCAGATTGACGAAGACCGCGATACTCCGTTGAAATTAAAGCTCGGCGACTTGGCGGGGCAAATTTCAAAATTCGGTTATATCGGCGGCGTCGCGATTGCCGTTGCTTTCATGTTTGAACGCATTGTCATTCAAAATAATTTCGACGGCGCATTGATGGCGGCTTATTGCTCCGATTGGATGAACGTTTTAAACAGTTTGGTTGAGGCGGTTATGCTCGCCGTGATAATTATCGTTATGGCGGTGCCCGAAGGTTTGCCGCTGATGATTGCGATTGTCTCCGCGCAGAATATGGGCAAAATGCTTAAGGATAATGTTCTTGTCAGAAAAATCTCCGGCATTGAGACGGCGGGCAGTTTGAATATTTTATTCAGCGACAAGACGGGAACAATCACGAAAGGTTTGCTTGAGGTTGTCACTTTCCTTGACGGCACGGCGACTTTTACGGACAATTTCGACAAACTCAGCAAAAAAATTCAATCGCTTGTTTCGTTGTCAATCCGATTTAATAACGGCGCGGTTATCACGGGCGATAAAATTGTCGGCGGCAACATGACCGACAGAGCTTTATTGGGCTTTATAATCGGAAAAGACGCTCCACCCGAAGTCAAGATTGAAGATACCGTTCCTTTCGACAGCGCGAAAAAATATTCTATGGCAAAAGTCAGCGGCGATTATAATTTGTGGCTGATAAAAGGCGCACCCGAAAGACTTTTGGACAAATGTTCCTACTACTACGATTCAAACGGGCAACGTCAAAAACTTTCTTCAACCGCGCAGATTAACGCGAAGATTGACGAGCTTGCCAATCGCGCCATAAGAACCCTTGCGCTTGTCACTTACGAAGGCGAAGTTACGAACGGAAATATTCCCGACAGCGGCTTGACTTTCGTTGGAGTCACGGGCATTCGCGATGACGTTCGTCCCGACGCGATTAAAGCTATCGAGCAAGTTCACAGCGCGGGCGTCCAAGTCGTCATGATTACCGGCGACAGAAAAGAAACCGCGCAGGCTATTGCAAAAGAAGCGGGCTTGATCGAAATTGAAGATGCCATTGTCATTACGAGCACCGAACTCAACGCAATGAGTGACGAAGAAGTTAAGCAGAAACTCCCGAAAATCAGAGTCATTGCCCGCGCCTTGCCGACAGATAAAAGTCGTTTGGTAAGACTTGCACAGGAATTAAATTTGGTTGTCGGCATGACGGGCGACGGCGTCAACGATTCGCCCGCGCTGAAAAAAGCTGATGTCGGTTTTGCTATGGGCGGCGGCACCGAAGTCGCGAAAGAAGCCAGCGAAATTGTTATCCTCGACGACAACTTTAAATCTATCGGAAAAGCAATTCTTTATGGGCGCACAATTTTCAACAATATAAGAAAATTTATAACTTTTCAGTTGACAATAAACGTCAGCGCAGTTTTAATTTCCTTTGTCTGTCCTCTTTTAGGTCTGGAAAATCCGCTTTCTATAACGCAAATTTTATGGATAAATTTGATCATAGATTGCCTGGCCGCACTTTCGTTTGGCGGAGAGCCTGCATTAGCGCGATTCATGGAAGAAAAGCCCAAGCGTCGCGATGAGAAGATAATAAGCCCCTATATGTTTTCTGCTATAGGAACAGGTGCGCTTTGGACTTTCGCCATGAGCTTGGTGTTCTTACTTACTGATTTTTCACGTGATCATTTCCGCGATGTCAATCCCGAAGGTGTAACTCTCACGTTTGGCGGAGATTCAGTTTTTGTTCTCACGGGATTTTTCGGATTTTTTGTTTTGATAGCTGTAGCAAACGCATTTAACACCCGAACAGATCGAATTAATCTCTTCGATCATATTGGAGAAAACCCCGACTTTTTAAAAGTCATGGCTATGATAGTAGCGGTTCAAGTAATCATGACATATCTTGGTGGCGCGATTCTCCGTTGCTACGGGCTTTTACCTGAAGAGTGGCTATTCGTCATTTTAATGGCACTAACAATAATTCCTGTTGACATAATCCGCAAGCTGATTGTCGGCTCGAAGTAAAAATTATTCTTCACGTGCCAAAAGATATTCTATGGGCTTGTCGAGAATTTCGACGAGCTTTATTTTTTCTCTGTCCATAAAATTGCGTTGACCGCGAATCTTGCGAGCAACAGACGTTTTAGACGAACCCATTAACTCCGCAAGCTTGGTATATGAAAGTTGGCGGGCGTCAAGTTCTTTAATCAAATTTGGATAAGGGCTTTTCTTGCGATGTGATTCAAATGGTTTTGCGCAAAATTCTTCGTCGCGAGCCATCAGATATTCTGCGGGTTTACCGAGAATTTCGACGAGTTTTGCTATATCATTGTCCATGAATTTACGTCTGCCACTCATTTTGTCGGAAACGGTTGCCGCCGCAAGTCCCAAAAGTTTTGCGAGCGCGGCATAAGAGAGATTATTCGCATCCAATTTAGCTGTCAAATTTTTAAACGGACTCTCTTTGCGTTGATTTGCTCCGATTTTAACGCATGTTTCAGGCGAACGCGGCTTGCCATAATTATGATTTTTCTCGCCGCTTTGCGCATCAGACATTTTGTCTCGTGTTTCGTCTTTGGGAGATTTTCCTTTTTTGGATTTGGAAAGATTCGCGCAGTGTTTAGGCGAACGAACTTTTCCCGTGAGTGCATTAGAAATGTTGGCGCAGTGTTGCGGCGTGTGATGTTTCCCGAAAAAAGGATGTTTCTCGCCCGTTTTAGATGCAGAAATTTTTGCACGCTCAGCGGGGTCTTTTAATCTTTCGATTTGAGCCGCTGATAAATTTGCACGGTGTTGCGGCGAGAACGTTTTACCTTTGTTTGCCGCAGAAACTCTTGCGCGCATTTCGTCTGTCCAACCAACTACTCCGTCGCCGCCGTCAGTGCGATTGTAACCAGTCGGAGATTTGCTTCTGAGCGCGGCAATGAAATATTTTTCCTTCTCGTCCAGTTCTTCTTTTGAGTAACAGGTTACGATGACGCCGTAACAGAATTTTTTCTTGCCGTACTTGCGAATTGCATTGCCGATGGCTGAATCTGTTTTGGCGTGTTTGTTAAATCTCTCTTCAACGGTTTTTGTCGTTTGCCCGACATATTTTTTACCGTTGATCAAGTTCCAAATCAGATAAACCACTCCGAATACTGCTGACATAATGAATCAATCCTTTCCGTTGACTTCACAGCGCGGGCGTGTTAGAATCAAAATGTAGTTTTGCCCCTGTTGTGTGATATTAAGTTTTCAACGATTTAATTCTAGCATTGCAGGGCTCTTTAGTCAATCAAAGGCGGGCAGTTTGCAAACAAATTGTCGGCGCGAACAAATAAATTTTATACAAAAAGGATATTTCGACGTTGCGAAGAAAAATGCCGTCGAAGTATCCTTTATCTTTTGCCCGGGAGGCTTTGAGATGAAAAAAACCTGCGCGGTCTCTGTGATTATTCCCGTTTACAACGCGGAAAAATATTTGGGCGTGTGTCTCGAATCGATTTTGATTCAAACTTTCCAAGATTATGAAGTTATCGTTGTCGATGATTGCTCGACAGACGCAAGCCCTGCGATTGCCGAAAGTTTTTTGGAGAAATTCGGCGGGCGTTTGAAAATTATTTCTACAGAAAAAAATACGGGCAGCGGAGCCGTGCCGAGAAATATCGGGCTGGAATTTTCTCAAGTCAAGTATATTTTTTTCATGGACAATGACGATTTGCTGATTGATATCGCGCTTGAGGAACTTTACAATTTTGCAGAAAAATATTCGGCGGAAGTCGTTTACATGGAGAAATATTTTGATTGTGACGAAGAAATTATCCCAAAAAATCTTGTGCCGGCGAAATGGCTTTATGCCGATTCTTTGATTGAAGAACCGACTTTTGAAAGTGAAAATATTTTCGAGCGGATGGAAAAATTTTTGTCTTCAAAATTTTGCTGGGCACCTTGGGCGAAATTTTTTCGCAGAGATTTTTTGGCGGACAACAAAATTTTTTTGCCGCAAATGACGATAGCCGACGATGTCATTCATATGTTTGAAATTTATTTGCTCGGCGAAAAAAATTCTGCGAATACCGACGCTGCTTTACATTCACCGAGAAAATACACGCTCGATAATGTTGAGAGAACGATCACCCGAACAAATGATAAGATTCCGAACAAGCCCGCTGATAACAGGTTTGGAGTGTCTTAACGAGTTCATGAACAAGAAAGACTTTTTTAAGAAAAATCCCGGCGTCCGACTGCAGGTATTAAATTTCTTCACGTTGATGCAATTCGACAACATGTCCGAAGCTATGAAGGAATTGGAGCCGCAAAAAATTTACGAAATTTTTTTGGAAGAATTTTCAAAGGCGAGCAGTTCGCAACCTGCGCTGATTTCTTATCTGCTTGTCATGAACAATCTTTATCGAAACGAGTTGAGAAAATGAAAGTCTCCGTGATTATTCCCGTCTTTAACGCCGAAAAATATTTGGGCGTGTGCCTTGAAAGTATTTTAATTCAGACGCTGAAAGATTATGAAGTTATAGTTGTTGATGACTGCTCAACCGACGCGAGCCCCGTGATTGCCGAGAATTATCTTAAAAAATTCGGCGGTCGCTTGAAAATTTTTTCTACGGAAAAAAATACGGGGAGCGGAGCCGTGCCGAGAAATATCGGGTTGGAATTTTCGCGAGGCAAATATGTTTGTTTTGTGGACAATGACGATTTGTTGATTGATACCGCGTTGGAAGAGCTTTACGATTTTGCGGAAGAATATCGAGCCGACGTTGTTTATGCGGAGGCTCTTTTAATGTGCAACGAGGAAATAATTCCCAAAACATTTGAAAATGCTTTTTGGGATTCTGCGTTGACAGTTGAGGAGCCGACTTTCGAGAGTGAAAATTTTGCCAGCCGCGTTCAAAAATTTATAGAAATTAAAGTTCGCTGGTCGCCGTGGGGAAAATTTTTGCGCCGACAATTTCTTCTTGATAACAAAATAAAATTTTTGCCGCTGACGATTGTTGAAGACGGCATTTGGACTTTTGAACTGCTCTGCTTGGCAAAAAATTTTTTGCGGGTGCCGACACCGTTTTATGTCTATCGTTCAAATGAAATTTCGGTTACGCGGCGCAAGCGTTCGCCCAAAAAACTTTTGAAATTTTGGACGAATCCTCTGATAACGGGCTTGGATTATCTGGATAATTTTATGAATCGCTTTGAATTTTTTAATCAACATCCGAGTTACAAAGTTCAAGTTCTCAACGTTTTGGCTAACGAATGTTTTCAATTTATGCGCGAGGCTTTCAAGAAATTGGAGCCGCGTGAGATATATGAAATTTTTCGCGGTGAATTCAAAGACGACAAAGAACACTCCGCCTTAATTGCATATTTGCTTTTCATTGCGAACACCTATCGAAATGAGTTGATCAAATGATTAAAGTTTCCGTGATTATTCCCGTCTTTAACGCCGAAAAATATTTGGGCGTGTGCCTTGAATCGATTTTGATTCAGACGCTGAAAGATTTTGAAGTTATAGTTGTGGACGATTGCTCGACAGATAATTCCGTTGCCGTTGCCGAAAGTTTTTTGGAGAAATTCGGCGGGCGACTGAAAATTTTTTCTCTGTCCGAAAACACGGGGACGCCCGGCTTGCCGAGAAATGTCGCGCTGAATTATGCCGGCGGCAAATATATTTTCTTCGCAGACAGTGACGATTTCATTATCAACAGCACGCTTGAAGGGCTTTTCAATTATGCGGAAAATTTTTCGGCAGACGTGGTTTATACCGATACCTGTTTCAAATGCGGCGAAGAAATTGTTCCGAAAAGTCTTGAGTTCGTGAGTTATGCCAAAGAAAAAATTTTTGACGGCAAGCCGTATTTTGAAACCGAAATTCTTAACGAGCGCATTGAAAAATTTTTAAGATTTGAATTTGAATGGACGCCTTGGCTGAAATTTTCGCGCCGAGATTTTTTAATCGGCAACGACATAACTTTTTCCGAAGCAAAAACTTCCGAAGACGGCGTTTGGACTTTTGAACTTCTTTGCACGGCAAAAAAATTTCTGCACATTCACGAGCCGTTTTATGTTTTGCGAACAAACAAAAATTCAATCACGCGGCGCAAACGTTTGCCGGAAGATTGGGCGGCTCTTCACACAAGTTCGCTGATAAAAAATATTGACTCGCTCGCCAAGTTCATGAATCGCTTTGACTTCTTCCAAAAAAATTCTTCAGTGCGGATGACAATCCTTGACTACTTCATAAGCAAGCATCTCGCCCAAATTTCGCTTGTCGGAAACACATTGAACACAAGGGAATTGTACGAAGTTTTTCTGCGCGAATTTTCCAATTCAAATTCTCCCGCGCTTAATGCGTATCTTTTTTTGTTGACGAAACTTTATCAAAATGAGATGAGAAAATGAAAGTCTCCGTGATTATTCCCGTTTACAATGCGGAAAAATATTTAAGCGGTTGCCTCGAAAGTATTTTGATTCAGACGCTGAAAGATTATGAAGTTATCGCAGTTGATGACTGCTCGACGGATAATTCCATTGTCGTCGCCGAAAGCTTTTTGGAGAAATTCGACGGGCGGCTGAAGATTATTTCTCTGCCGAAAAATACGGGCAATGGCTCCGCGCCGCGCAACGAAGGTTTGAAATTTTCTCGCGGCGAATATATTTTTTTCATGGACAATGACGATTTGATTTTGGATAACGCCTTTGAAACTTTTTATAAATTCGCCGAAAAATTCCGCGCAGATGTAGTTTACACGGAGCGCGGTTTTCTTTTGGACGGAGAAAATTTCACGGAAGCAAATTGGGATAAAATTTCTCCGCCGACAGATAAACCTACTCTCGAAACTCAAAATATTTCGGAGCGCACGGAAATATTTTTGCAAAATCATTACGGCTGGGCTCCTTGGACAAAATTTTTGCGCCGCGATTTTCTTATTGCCAATAAAATTCTTTTCCCGCAGGTTAAAATTTCCGAAGATGTGCTTTGGACATTCAAAATCATTTGCCTTGCGAAAAATTTTTTGCGAATCCCGAATCAACTTTATGTTTATCGTTCGGTAAAAAATTCTTGGTCGCGAATTAAGCGGACGCCCGCCGAAGAAATTAAATTTTGGCTCGACCCGCTGGCTAAAGGGCTTGATTATCTTGATGAATTCATGAACGGCTTGGAATTTTTCAAAAAAAATGTTTCTCGTCGCTTTGAAGTGACGAATTTTTTTGTTAAAATGCAGGTTGCAGGAATGCTAGGCGCGTTGAAGAATTTAAAGCCTTGCGAGCTGTATGAAATTGTTCGCGGAGAATTTTCGGAAAGCAAACACGCCGCCTTGATTGCGAATCTGTTCGTGGTAATGAATTTTTATCGGGATAAATTTTTGGAGGTGAGATGATGGAGCTTGCGAAGGGACAAAAAATTCCGCTCAACGAAAATTTCTTGACGATAAAATTTGAACGTCCGACTTCCTCGCTTGAGATTGACACGGCGGCTTTTCTTACGCAGGCGAACGGAAAAGTTGCGGGCGACGAAGATTTTATTTTCTACGGGAACACGCGCCACAATTCGGGAGCCGTCACTCTCGAAAACGACAAATTGGAAATAGATCTTTCAAAAATTCCTCGTCACGTCGAAAAAATTTCTTTGACTGCGACGATTTACGACGCCGATAAACGCGGACAAAATTTCAGCATGATTCGCGGCGCGTCTTTGAAAATTTTCAGCTTGTATGACGAAATTGCGACGTTCACGCCGGAAAATTTCACGGTTGAGACGGCGATTGTGCTCGGCGAAGTTTATCGCTACAAAGGAAATTGGAAATTCAACGCGACGGGCGCGGGTTTCAGCGGAGGGCTCGCCGCGCTTTGCAAAAATTTCGGTATCGAAGTCAATGACATCGCGCCGCCCGCTCCGCCTCCGACTCCGAAAATCAACACCAATCGCGAAAGAACTCGCCGCGAAAAAATTAAAATCCCGCCGCCGCCTGTTCGCCAAGAAACTTCTCCGCCAAAAAAAGTTGAACTTCGCAAGGGACAAAAAGTCAACTTGGTTAAAAAAGGTTCCGCGCTCGGCGAGATCGTCATAAATCTGAATTGGAGTCAGCCGCAAAAAAAATCAGGCTTCTTCGGAATGTTTTCAAGCAAAGGAATTGATTTGGATCTCGCCTGTCTTTTTGAATTGAAGGACGGAAATATCGGCGCGGTTCAAGCACTCGGAAATTTTTTCGGCAACTTGAATTATCCGCCTTACATTGCCCTTGACGGCGACGACAGGACGGGCGCGGTTGCGGCGGGCGAAACCATTCGCGTCAACGGGAAATTTGCCGACAGAATTCGCAGGATTTTAATTTTCACGTTCATTTACGAAGGCGCGGCGAATTGGGAAGAAGCTAAGGGCGTCGTCACGGTGAATTGTCCCGGCAGCCCCGAACTTATCGTTAGAATGGACGAATACGGCTCGAAAAAACGAACTTGCGCAATCGCCCTTTTGGAAAATGTCGGCGGAACTTTCAGCGTTGAAAAGATTGTTGAGTTCTTCGACAACTCGGAGCAGATGGATCATGCGTTCGATTGGGGTTTGCGTTGGACTGTCGGCAGAAAGGATTAAACTATGGGCGATGCTTATTCGAATCATGAACTTGTCGGCAGGACGATGAATATAACTTTGCGAGAAATACTGGCACCTCACGTTGCGCAGGAACTTTCCGCCAATTACGGCACAAATAATTGGTGGCGTGAAGGCGTTTTGAATGTTCTCTACGACAATAAAAAAATAAACTTGCCGTTGACCGGGGATTACGCGGAGCTTGAAGATTCGCTTGACATACAACTTTGTTTGCTCTTGATTGAAATTCATTGGCGAAAAATTTTCAGCAAGAAACATTCAATGAACTATCTGAATTGGGTCAGGGAATTGAAGACCGTCCGCAACGAGTGGGCGCACACTCATTGGAAAAAATTTGACGATCTTTATACAACGCGGGCACTCGATACAATGTTGCGGCTTTGCGAACAACTTGAAGATGAAAACATTAACAAGCTGAGAGACATATTGCAAAAAAGCTTTTCCGGCAATATCGACGGCTCAAATCCCGGAAATATAAATTTTATTAACGCTAAGCGAAACGGAGATTTTTCCGCAGACAGTTCGCGAAAAAAACTTCCGAAAAATATTACCAACAAGAAAAGGAGAGGTTCATCAATGGCTATCAGTTTGCAAAAGGGGCAGAAAGTCGATTTGACGAAGGGCAACCCCTCTTTGAAAAAAATTTTAATCGGGCTCGGCTGGGACACCAACAAGTACGATGGCGGTTACGATTTCGATCTTGACGCGGCGGCGTTCCTGCTCGGAGCGAACGGCAAAGTCAATTCCGACGACGATTTTGTTTTCTACAACAACCTTAAGCACAAAAGCGGCGCGGTTGAGCATCTCGGCGACAACTTGACGGGCGCGGGCGAAGGCGATGACGAAGAAATTAAAGTTGATCTCTCCAAAGTTCCCGCCAACGTCGACAAGATTGATTTCACCGTTACGATTTACGACGCCGACGCTCGCAGACAAAAATTCGGGCAGGTCGAAAACGCTTACATTCGCGTTGTGGACGACGAAACCGGCAGAGAACTTATCCGCTACGATCTCGGCGAAGATTTTTCCGTCGAAACCGCTGTTGTTGTCGGCGAAATTTATCGCAACAAGGGCGAGTGGAAATTTAATGCCATCGGTTCGGGCTGGAGCGGCGGCTTGGCGGCTCTCGGCAGAAATTACGGCGTCAATGTTTAATTAGGAATTAGGAATTAAGAATTAGGAATGGAGAAAAGTTTTCTCAATCCTAAGGCTCTCGATTTCGGTCGGGAGTCTTTTTTGTTGAAAAATTTTCGGCGGCAAAATATAATTGACGCGCTTAAGGAGATGAAATTTTTGAAGATAATGATGTCGGCGGGCGAGGCTTCGGGCGACGTTCACGGAGCAAATTTGGCTCGCGAAATAAAAAAAATTTCTCCTTCGACAGAACTTTTCGGGCTCGGAGGAAATTTGATGGCGGCGGCGGGCGTCAAACTCGTCCGCAATTACAAAGATTATAACGTTATGGGCGTCGTCGAAGTCATTTTGAACTTGAAAAAAATTTTAAAGCTCCTCGACGATTTGACGGAAATAATTCGCGCCGAAAAGCCCGACCTGCTCGTTTTAATCGATTATCCAGATTTTAATTGGCGACTTGCAAAGCGCGCAAAAAAATTCGGAGTAAAAATTTTGTCGTATATCCCGCCGTCGGCTTGGGCGTGGCGAAAGGGCAGAGCAAAATCCTGCGCGGAAATTGCAGACGTTTTTATAGCGATTTTTCCTTTTGAATTGCCCGTTTACGAGGCGGCGGGCGCGAAAATTTTCTTTTTTGGCAACCCGTTAGTCGATTCTGTAAAATCTTCAATGACAAAGGCTGAAGCACGAAAATTTTTCGGCATCAAAGAATCGGAGAAAATAATTTTGTTAATGCCGGGCTCGCGAAGGCAGGAAATTAAACTTTTATTGCCCGAAATGCTCGGCGCGGCTAAAATTTTATCGGAAAAAATCTCGGCGAAATTTTTTTTGCCCATTGCGGACGGCGTGGACGAAAATTCTTTGCAAAAAAAAATCGACACGGCGGGCGTCGAAATAAAATTGATAAAATCTGCGCGGAGATACGAATTGATGAGCATTTCGGACGCGGCAACGGCAACTTCGGGAACCGTCGTTTTGGAGGCGGCACTTTTGGGCTTGCCGAGCGTAGTTCTTTACAAAATGGCACCGATAAATTATGCAATCGGAAAACTTTTGGTCGATATAAAATTCTTCAGCTTGCCGAATATTTTGGCGGGCGAAGAAATTTTAACGGAACTCCTTCAAAACGAAGTCACTCCCGAAAAAATTTCCGAAGAAGTGATTAAAATCCTCGATAACCGCGCAGATTTTGTAAAAAAATTGCAAGCGGCTTGCCGAAAACTCGGAGAATCGGGCGCGGCGGAGCGCGTTGCTAAAAAAATTTTGGAGACTGCAAATGAGAAATTATAAAAGACTTTTGGTTTATATCAAACCGTACTTGGGAACTTTCGGGCTTGCGATAATCTGCATAATCTGCGCGTCAGGCGCGAATTTATACTTGCCGTGGATAATAAAAGACATGATCGACAAAGTTTTGGCGGAAAAAGATATGGCAATGCTGAATTTTATTTCGATAAGTATCGTGATTGTCTTCGCATTTCGCGGATTTTTTTACTATTGGCAGTCTTATTTGGTCTCTTATATCGGACAAAGGGTCGTTGTGGACGTTCGCGAAGTCATGTTCAAGAAATTTCAGCGAATGCCAATGGAATATTTCGATAAACACCAAACGGGCGAGACAATGAGCTATTTAACAAACGATGTCGGCGCAATTCAGTCGGCTTTGGTGGATAATTTGATAGAAATGTTCACGGAAGGCGCAATTTTAATCGGATCAATCGCCATGATGTTTTATCTAGATTGGAAATTGACGCTTTTAACGCTGATAACGGTACCATTGGTCGGAGTTTCGATGAGAATTTTTGGTAAAAAAATAAAATCGACGAGCCGCATAATTCAAGAGAAATTGGCAGATATAACGTCACTTTTGCAGGAAAGTATTTCATCAATTCGCGTTGTGAAGTCATTTGTAAGAGAAAAATACGAAATCGACCGCTTTAGGGTAGAAAATGAGCTAAATTTCAAGGCGACGATAGATAATGTAAAAATAACGAGCCTTTTAACGCCGACAGTAGAGTTTTTGGCGGCAGTTGCTGTAACTTTTATCGTATGGTTCGGCGGATATGAAGTAGTAAACGGAATAATTTCGGCAGGAGCGTTGGTCGCATTCCTGACTTATGCAGTAAATTTGGCAAATCCTGTAAAAAGACTGTCTAGAATCTATGGAAAGTTGCAAAAAGCGATGGCGGCGATAGACAGGATATTCGGAGTGCTGGATTTGCCGGAAAAAGTGAACGATAAGCCCGATGCGACAGAACTTCCGCAGGTAAAAGGCAATGTCAGCGTGGAAAATGTAACTTTCAGCTATGACGGCGTGCATAATGCGCTGGAAAACGTCAGCTTTGAAGTTTTGCCTGGACAAATGATAGCATTTGTGGGACCGAGCGGCGCGGGCAAGTCGACAATCGCGAATTTAATTCCGAGATTTTACGACGTGACGGCTGGCGCGATAAAAATCGACGGCTTTGACATTCGCGACGTAAAAATAAATTCTCTGCGCGAACAAATAGGAATTGTGCCGCAAGAAACTTTGCTTTTTTCTACAACGGTAATGGAAAATATTCGTTACGGAAGACTTGACGCGACGGACGAAGAAGTAATTTCGGCGGCGAAGGCGGCAAATGCCGACAAATTTATTCGCGAATTGCCGGAAGGTTATCAAACAAAAATCGGGGAGCGCGGCTTGAATTTAAGCGGCGGACAACGTCAACGCATGGCGATAGCACGGGCAATGTTAAAAAATCCGCAGATTTTAATTCTGGACGAAGCAACTTCCGCACTCGATACAGAGAGTGAAAAAATTGTTCAGGCGGCACTCGATGATTTGATGATCGGGCGGACGAGTTTTGTAATAGCGCACCGATTGAGCACGATTTTTGCGGCGGATAAAATTTTCGTCATTGACAAAGGACAAATTTGCGAGCAGGGAACGCACAAAGAACTTTTGGAGCTCGGCGGCGTCTACAGCAATCTTTATAATATACAATTCAGCAATCTTTAATCGAATTCCAATGACAAAACTATTTTGCGTGATATAATTGCAAAAAATTTTGGAGGGTTTTTTATGAAGAAAAAAATTTTAAGCAGTCTTTTAATCGGAGCGTTCGTTTTCGGAGTGGGCGCGGCAAATGTTCAGCCTGTAAGCGCGGCTTCTTTCGACAAAGTCAAAGAGACTAAGGAAAAATACGACAAAGCTAAGAAGACCAAAGAAAAAATCGACAAGGCGCAAGATATTTTCGGGAAAAATAAAAATGACGGCGACGACTCCAATCGCCCCGAACCGCCGAAAGATGAAAACGGAAATCCCATTGCTCCGCCCGACAGGAACGGCGACAATTCCAATCGTCCCGAACCGCCCAAAGA
>ERZ842401.3044-NODE-3044-length-21361-cov-5.312963_pt1 | contig 21361 bp, 17 predicted proteins | sample MGYA00521270_ERZ842401 | MGnify/ENA primary metagenome ERZ842401 (study PRJEB31892, sample SAMEA3878208) | bioreactor metagenome | biome: Moose rumen | place: Sweden | collected 2011-10 | study: EMG produced TPA metagenomics assembly of the PRJEB12797 data set...
ACATTAAAAAATTTTTTGGGGATTATATTAAATTAAATAATTTTGTGATAGAATTCAGGATGTTATGAAGGAGTAAGTTACATCCTGATAATAAATTAAGAGGTCTATTTGTCGGAATTTAGCTCATAAACCAGTCAATTAAAACTTTAATTAGTTTTACGAGACAGTACAGTGTGCAAAGAATTTCCTTAATGTCAGTAAGGATTTTCCGCCACTGTAATTTTTTATTTTTCATTCCGGCAGGTTTGCGATTTTTGTTACGCATTTTCTGATTCACCTGCGATTCACAGGACGGGATTCCTCACTCGCATAAGCTCCTGTTACTTACCGAAGCTCCTTCGAAGCGGGACAATTATAACATTAAAAAATTTTTTGGGGATTATATTAAATTAAATAATTTTGTGATAGAATTTAAATTAAACAAGGACAGCGGAGAGGTGCCGGAGCCTTGAAAGTAGTTTTATATTTTACTGGTGATTTTATTCTGTAAGCAGATCCTTAATCATAAGGATAATACCTAAGAAATAGTAAAGGGCAGTGGCAAGATCTCTAATCCCTGCAAGGATGTCTCGCCACTGTATTTTTTTGTTACGAGCAGGCTTTTTTGACTTTTTGGCCAATGTATTCACCTGTCTTTCACAGGGCTAAAATCCTCCCTGAACGATAAGCCCCTGTAACTCACCCGGAGCCTCTCCCAAGCAGAACGCATTATAACATTAAAAACTTCAAGACTATGAATTAAAATAATATTAAAATATTTTGTGTGAAAAATTTTAAATCGGGAGTGTAAAAAGTTATGGAACAGGAAAAACGCGAACTCGTAATAATCGGAGCAGGCCCGGCAGGTTTAAGCGCGGCAATTTATGGCAAACGTGCAGGACTTGATGTTTTAGTACTGGAAAAAGGTGCAGCAGGCGGACAAATTAATTTAACGGATTCAATCGAAAATTATCCGGGAATTTTAAGCGCGACAGGTTTTGAATTAGCGGAATTGTTTAAGAAGCACGCCGAAAAATTTAATCCGGAAATCCGCAGAATAAGCAAATGTAAAATTGAAATTCGAGATGGCAAAAAATTTATACTCACCAAAAAAGGCAAAACAGAAATTGAGATCGAAGCCACAGCAATAATTATCGCAACGGGTGCGCATTATAAGAGATTAGGCTGTGAAGGTGAAGCTGAACATATTGGGCAGGGCGTGAGCTTTTGTGCTGTGTGCGATGGAGCTTTTTATAAAGGTCTCGAAATCGCCGTAATCGGTGGCGGAAATACTGCAGTTGAAGAGGCGGACTATTTGACAAATTTTGCGGCAAAAGTTTACTTAATTCATCGCCGTGATGAGTTCAGAGCTGTAAAAATTGCGGTCGATCGCGCTTTGGCAAATCCGAAAATTGTGCCCGTTTATAATTCTGTCGTAACAAAAATTGAAGGTGCTGAAGGTGTCGAAAAAATAATTATTAAGAACGTGAAAACTAATGAATTAAGCGAGTTAAAAATTTCCGGAGTGTTTATGTTTGTTGGTCAAGAACCTGACGACGAATGTATACGCGGACTCGTTGAAGCTGAAGCAGGCGGCTGGGTAAAAACTGATGAGAAAATGCAGACTTCAATAAAAGGAATTTACGCGGCCGGTGATATTCGCTCTAAATTTTTGCGCCAAGTTATAACAGCAACTTCGGACGGAGCTATTGCGGCGATGGCAGCTTCTGAATATATACGCGAGACGAAATAAATTTAAATATAAAAAAATCCTGCTCCAGATAAAAATTTAAAATTTAAAATTTAAATAAGAATTCTGGAACGGGATTAAAAATTTTATTATTATTTACTTATTCGACGTAAAAAACTCTTCCGGGCTTGCGTTCGTGAGCTTTGGTCTCTTCAGCGATATAACCAAGTGCGCAATGTCCAATGCCTTCATAATCTCCGGTGATGCCTAAAGATTTTAAAAAATTTTTGTATTCGTCCATCTCAAATTCTTCGCGTGCCCTGTTAATCCAACAGCTTCCGATTCCTAATGAATTAGCTGCGAGCATTAAATTGGCCATAACGAGCGAGCCGTCATAAATTTTATTTGGGAATTGTTTATCAGCCAGCACAATTAAAATTACTGGAGCACCATAAAACGGATCAAAATCTTCCTGCCAGCCTCCTATTTTGCAGTTAATTTTTGAAATTTTGTCGCGAAGTTCTTTATTTGTAACTGCAATTATAATTGTTGACTGACGATTTTTGCCACTTGCCGCCCATAATCCTGCGTTAATAATTTCGTCAATTATATTTTTGGGAAGCATTTCGCTTTTAAAATTTCTCGTGCTTCTGCGTGAAATAATATTTTCAATTACTGGATTCAAAATAAATATTCCTCCTGAAAAAATTTTAATAAATATTTATATTTTACCAGTAACAGCCATTCTCAAATCTTTGTTTATTTGCTGGTGTTTCAGATTCATCAGGTCTCACCCAATAGCCATTATTAAAATATTTTGAGAAAAATTCATAATATTCCGGATCATTTTCCCAGCGTTTACCGATTATGCCAAATAATAATTGTGTCGCTCCGCCTAAATGTATCACAATTTTCCCGGCCTGTTTTAATTTCGCAGCCAATGGAAACCCGTAAGCACCGCAGCCGATTATTGCGACATCAAAATTTTTTTTCATGGCCTCATCAAACATATAATTTAATGCTTCAAACCATGTTTTAAACCTTTCGTCACGAGTTCCGCCTATAGTTTGCACGGCAGGTTGCATTATTAATTCAAAATCCGGCAAAATATTTTCACCGTTAAATAATTTTTCGCGTTTTTTATATTGTTCTGGAATAGTTTTATAAAACGGGTGAATTACTAAAACTTTTTTACCTTCGAGTTTTGCGCTCCACGGATCTTTTGATGAGAACGGCTCAAGCGCACTCAAATGACAATAATCCGGATCATTTCCAAAAGTTTTTAAAATATATTCTTCCAATGGATTAAACCAAACTCCCATTAAATTAACTTGTTTTGTAGATTTTTTCATCAAGTCAGCAAATTTTATTAATTCGTTTTTATCTTCCGGGAAAAATCCTGCAATATCCCTACACAAATGCATCAGCGCAGAACTATAAGGACAGCAAAAACCTTTATTATTATTTTTCACTTTCGTAAAAGCACTTAACTCACAAGAGCCATAACGCGCGGCCATAAACGGATTGCCCTTTAAAATTGCATCGCCAATAATTTTATTTGCTTCGTCCTTATTATAAATTTTTTTGCCGTTATAAATTTCCGGTGGGAGTTTGTGACGTTTATAAATATCTTTGTTGCGTTTAAATTCTTTTGCGTAAGCTCTAGCCTTGTTAATTCCATCACTGTCAAATACTCCAGCTGCATACATGCAGGCCAAATCAAATTCCCAGCTGTTAAAAAATCTTCTGACCCTTGCGATTATTCCGAACATCACACGATCTCCCGAATAATCTCATGATCAGAAAAAATATTTTTAATTAGTGCATAATCATCCCGATAACCGATAACCGATAACCGATAACCGATAACCGATTTTACAGACTTAATCATCGTTGTCAAGCCCCTTTTTTTTGTGATTTTTGTAAAAATTCGTGAGCGGAGCCGACTTTCGGACTTGAACCGAAGACCCCATCCTTACCATGGATGTGCTCTACCTGCTGAGCTAAGTCGGCATAAAATTTAAAATGGTGGTGGAACATGGATTTGAACCATGGTAGGCTCCCGCCGACAGATTTACAGTCTGTTGCCATTGACCACTCGGCCATTCCACCGAAAATATAAAAACTTTCAATCTTCAAAACTTTAAAATGCTTTCACACCGGAGCCGGCGAGGGGACTCGAACCTCCGACCTGCTGATTACAAGTCAGCTGCTCTACCAACTGAGCTACACCGGCATTCAGCACGCTAGAGATTTTACATTTAAATTTTTTTATGTCAAGTTTTATTTTTATTTATTTCATTTGCAGGAATCCGGAAATTAATTTTACAGCGTATGCAAACATGTCATTTTTATGATTTAACGAGCCGTCGGAATACAAATTTAATATATTTTTTGTGCTTAAAATCGAAATTTCCAGCAATATTTTTATATTTTCCTGGTCAAAATTCTTCGAAACATAAAAATTTATAAGATCAGGAGCTAAACCCCATATATTTAGCCATTTCCATGTAAATTTAAAATCAACTAGATTAACCGGAATATTTTTATTTTTTAATAATTCCATGCTGTAATATAAATTCGCAAGTAATAAATTATCTGGATGACCCGGAATTAAATTTTTTATAATTTTTTTCGTCCATTCAATGGCTATATATAATTTTTTGGGAGTAACACGGAAAATTAAAAAGTCATCTAAAATTTCGGCCTCTTCTAAAAAATAATTCCCAGATTTCTGCGACTTTTCCAAATTAAAATTACCTAAAGTTAATGGCTCTGTCGCTCCGAATAATTTTTTATTTGAAGTGCTTAACGGTTCTATAATCCCGTAATCTTTTAAAAATAATGAAACTCTTAAATTATTTTCTCCGGAAATTTTACGCGTCAATACTATTCCGGGAGATTTAATAATATTTCTATTTTCATCAGGCATAACCCAAATTTTTTAACGCATTAATATTTTTTCGCCAATTCGGGTATATTTTTACCCATAAATCTAAATATATTTTAAATCCCGTTAAATCTTCAAGAGAATTTCTTGCGGACATTCCAATTTTTTTTATCATGCTTCCATTATTGCCGATTAAAATTTTTTTCTGCCCTTCAGTTTCAACTGTTAAGACTGCTCGAATATATAAATTTTTTCGTTCCGGATATTCGTCGGGGCTTTTATATTCTTCGATGTTTACGGCTGTACAGTGCGGAACTTCATCACGCAAAAATAATAAAATCTTTTCACGTATAATTTCTTCGGCCATAAATTTTTCAGTTGAATCAATTAATATTTCCGGATCGTATAAAAATCCCTGTTCAGGCATATAACTTTTTGCAAGTTCGATTAATTTATCGATATTTTTATTAAATTTTGCGCTCACCGAAATTTTATTATTAAATTTATAAATGCTCTCATATAATTTAAAAACTTTTTCTGAATCAAAATTAAATTTATCCGATTTATTTGCAACGAGTACAACAGGGATATTTTTTATATTTATATTTATGTCATTTAAAATTTCTGCTGCTTCGTTATCGTCTTCGTTTAAATTTTTAGCTCCGGAATCAACGATCCAAAATATTAAATCGCAATCTTCCAGAGCATTTTTTACAGCATCATTTAAATATCTGCTTAACTTGTCATTATTATTTTTTACTTTAAATAATCCTGGTGTATCAATAAATATTATTTGTAAATTTTTGCTTTCGTCCGTATAAATGCATCTTACTGCGTTTCTAGTTGTCTGAGCTTTTGGTGAAACTATTTGTGCGCGGGATTTCAATAACGCATTTATTAAACTGGATTTACCGGCATTAGGTCTCCCGATTAAAGCAACTGTACCGCAAAAAAATTTAAATTTATCGTTCATTCCTCAAGTTCAAGCTCAAACGAGTGCGGCAATAATTCTTTTATTTCGTAAATTTTAGCTCCTTCAGGTGAAGCCATGACCACCAAAATATTTTTATTGAACTCTACAAGAGTCTGGCGACACATTCCGCACGGAGGACATTTAATTTTTAAATAATCGTTTTTATTTTCGCTCGAACCTGCCACCGCAATAGCTAAAGGGTTGCGCATACCTTTTGAAACCATTTGAACAATACCGGAACGTTCAGCGCAAATCGTAGCACCATACGAAGAATTTTCGACGTTACAGGATAAAATAATTTCGTCATTCTCAAAAAGCAATGCGGCTCCAACATGAAATTTTGAATATGGAGCATACGCCAAATTTGCAGCCTCACGCGCTTTCAATAATAAATCATCCGGTGAAACTTTTTCAGAAGGCCACTTTATTCCTGACATCTTAACATTCTCACGTCCTTTTATATTTTAAGCGTTTACCAGTTCTTTAGTATTATATTTCTTTTCAACATGTATAAAATGATGTTTGCCGTCCTTATAATATCCTATACAACCGTCATGACTGTCCAGCCACTCTTTCGAAAATTCCGGAATATCCGAACACTCAACGAGTTAATTATATAACGCTTAAATTATTTTTCACGCGCACATATACTCAAATTTTATTTTTATTTTGCGGCCATTGCAGCCCCGATTAATCCAGCTTTATAACCCAATGTGCAAGCGACAATTTTAGTCTTGTTATTTTTATTTTCTCCGCCGTAAATTTCTTTGTTTACCATTTCGCGTAAAGGCTTTAATAATTTTTCTCCCTGTTTCGCAATTCCTCCGCCTATGCTTATTATTTCGGGGTGCAGACCGTTTATAAAATTTACAAGTCCGCAAGCTAAATAATTTATATATTCGTCAATTAATTTTTTTGCTACCGGATCGCCCTGATCTAATGCGTCAAATGCTGTTTTACCAGTAATATTTTTTTCGCGGTCTGCAATTTTTGTTAATATGCTTTCAGGATTTAAATTTATTGCTTCGCGAGTCATGTTAATTAATCCTGTTGCGCTGGAATAAGCCTCAAAACATCCGCGCCGGCCACAAGTGCATAATTTTCCGTCACAATTTATAACCATGTGTCCAAATTCGCAGCCGGGCCAAATTTTTCCGTTTATTACGAAGCCAGTCCCGACACCGGTCCCAAGCGTCACGATCATCGCACTCGAAGCACCGCGCGCACTCCCGGAAATCACTTCACCTAATGCAGCGGCATCAGCATCATTTTCAAGATGGACATTTAAATTTAATTCTTTGCTCATCAATTCGGCAATATGAAAATTTCTCCAGCCTAAATTATTGTTATAAATTACAATGCCGTTTTTATTATCAATATCTCCGGGCGATCCTACTCCAACGGCTTTTATATCACTTAATTTTAAATTTGCGCATTCGACAGCATTTTTAACTGAGCTTAAAATGTCCTGTAAAACTATTTCTTGAGGCCGATCCGCACCTGTAGGAATATCGTATTCTGAAATTACTTCACCCGATTCACTAACGACACCAGATTTAATATTAGTTCCGCCAATGTCTACGCCGATATAATACATTTTTAAATTTCGTTGCTACTGAAAAAAATTTAATGTTGCGTTTTTATGCTTTTCATCAGCAGCAGTTTTCTCCTTTCACAGTTTTAATTTTTGTGTCACGCATGAAAATTTCTCCTGAAATACTACACTATATTTATTTATTTGGTAATTAAATAATATAATTTCTCGTGAAAAAATCTGAATTTATAAAACTGTATAATTTATTGCATTTTTAAATTTTGTGATATAATTCACGCTGTTTTTACGGAGAATTGGCCGAGCGGTCGATGGCGGTTGACTTGAAATCAATTGAGGTGCAAGCCTCCGGGGGTTCGAATCCTCCATTCTCCGCCACAAATTATAAACCTTCATAAGCCTTTAAAATTTTTTTAGATACGTTTTCAATTGAATTATTTTCTGTCATGATGTTTTTTAATTCGATGCCCCTATTTAAAAATTTTTCGTGTTCGTTTAAAAATTCGTCGCGAATGTTTAATATTAACTTCCTTAAAACTTCGACGTGGGAATTTATATCATTTTCATATTTGTAAGTGTAAACTAAATTTTTGTTTGGCAAATCTTTTATAGTTCCTACATCGTCATTTGTTATAACAGTTTTACCGTACGAGAACGCTAAATGCGCAGCTCCGGAATTTAACATCGAAACAGGATTATAAGGTAACAGAACAATATCAGAAATTTTCATTAACGAAGGTATTTCATTGTTATCGATGAATCTGAAATCAGCTGTTATATTTTTATTATCAGGATCAATTAACGATGTTAAATAATTTTTACGTTCTTGATTGCTGTCTCCGCAAATTAAAAAATGTATTCGCGAAATATTTTTAATAGAGTTTGCGACTTTAATTACTACATCAGGATTTTTATAAGCATCTAACGAACCTATGAACAATAACACGAACTCCCCAGATTTTTTAATGTATCTAGAATATTTTATTGTGTCAGAATATGCGCCTATATAATTAGGATGCGGAACGTAAAAAATTTTATTTCTGTCAACTTTGGGGACGATGTCTTCAATAAATTTATAACTGTCACTACAATGAATTATTATTCTGTCAGAAATTTCGAGCATATATTTAAATATGTCATAAAAATAATTTGTGCGCCATTCCGGATTATGAGCAGTTTTATTGTGAAAGGTAATTACAATTTTTTTGCCGGTTAATTTTATGAGCTTAAAAAAAATTTTTTGCTTTAAATACTGAAACGAACTTTTAGCAGGCAGAAACCAATTAAAATGAAATATATCAGATTTTATAAAATTTCTTGTTTTATGTTTATCGGTAATTAAATTATATCCCGCTAATTTTATGGCTTTTTGCATTATAGAAATATATTTATTTCTGGATGATATAGGGCGAAAATACACATATTTCCCGTTGCCACCTGTTTTATTATTATCTTTCTCGTAAATTTCCAAGATTTTCGACCACCTTTTAAATTATTTTATAAAAAAAATTCCTCCCGATAAAAATTAACCGAGAGGAATAAAAATTATTTCACAAATTATTTCAATTCAGAGAAGTATTTAATTGTTCTTACCATTTGGCTGGTGTAAGAACTTTCATTGTCATACCATGATACAACCTGAACCAAAGTATTACCGTCAGGCATGGCGAGTACTTTTGTTTGTGTTGCGTCAAAAATTGATCCTGCTGTGCTGTCGATAATATCAGACGAAACGATCTGATCTTCGTTGTATTCAAATGATTCTGTTTCTTCTTTTTTCATTTGAGCGTTAACATCATCTTTTGTTACATTTCCTTTTACTACTGCGTCAAGAATTGTTGTTGATCCTGTAGGTGTTGGAACGCGCTGGGCAGCACCGTTTAATTTTCCGTCAAGTTCAGGGATAACAAGTCCGATGGCCTTAGCAGCTCCGGAAGATGCGGGGACAATATTTTCAGCTCCAGCTCTCGAGCGTCTTAAATCACCTTTACGATGAGGACCATCAAGGATCATTTGATCGCCGGTGTAAGCGTGAACAGTCGTCATAAATCCTGAAACGATTGGCGCGAGATCGTTAAGAGCTTTTGCCATAGGTGCGAGGCAGTTTGTTGTGCAAGAAGCAGCGGAAATAATTGTGTCTGACGGTTTTAAAGTATTGTGATTTACGTTAAATACGATCGTCGGGAGATCATTTCCGGCAGGTGCAGAAATTACAACTTTACGGGCACCGGCTTTAATATGAGCTTCGGCCTTAGCTTTCGAAGTATAAAAACCTGTGCACTCAAGAACTACATCAACTTTTAACTCGCCCCAAGGCAAATTTGCTGCGTCTTTTTCTTCGTAAATTTTGATTGTTTTGCCGTTAATTGTAATTGTTCTGGCTTCGTCATCTGCTGAAACTGTTCCCTTATAGCGTCCGTGAGTCGTGTCATATTTTAAAAGGTGGGCTAACATTTTCGGGCTTGTTAAATCGTTAATAGCTACCACTTCATAACCTTCAGCGTCAAACATTTGGCGGAATGCTAATCTTCCAATACGTCCAAAACCATTAATCGCAACGCGTACAGCCATAATAAAAAATTCCTCCTGTTAAATAAAAAATCGTGACTGCGTTAAATTATACAACATGTGAAAAAATTTTAATCCAGCTATAATATAAAAAATTTTTGTATAAATTTTTATGAGGTGAATTCCAATGAATTACGAAAACACTGTAACAGTTTCGGGAGTTTTACATTTTACGAGCCGTAAAAAAAATTCGGAGTATTTCCCTTTCTCAGTTAAGCACGAAAATTTATGGACTGACGGAACTACCCGCAAAGATTTTCTTGATGTTAGAGCTTTTAACCCGGAACTTCAGGAGAAATTAAATAACATGGCCGAAAATGATAATATTCAAGTTAAAGGCGTTTTAAAATCGGCGAAGGGGAGCGGAGATTTATATCTTTCAGCGGATGAAATTAATAAGTCTGAAAATAATGCGCTTGAAAATAACGTAAAACTTTCAGGATTTGTACACGTCATAAAAGCTCAAAACGAAGGCGAAACAGGCACAGGTAAATATATACGATTCGCAGTCCGTCAGGAAAATTCAGGAGTGAAAGAATTTTTAATAATTAGAGTTTACGATGAAGATTTAAGGAAAATTTTAAATTCCAAAAATGATGGCGATCCTGTAGAAGTTTCCGGAACTTTGAGATCTTCGAGAGGCAGCGGAGTAAATTACGTGAGATGTTCGGAGCTGAAATAATTTAAAAATGGACGATTCCCATCAAAAAAATTTTATTCTGAAAAACATATCGTAATCACTAATATATATAAAGCTCCAGGATCAAATTTAAATCCCGGAGCAATTTTTTTTAACTTAAAACACAAATTTTAAAATTAAATTATTTTTTCCTGCGCATAAATAACGGTGCAGAAAGCATTAACCCTAAAATGCCAAATCCGGCATTACAACCGCCAGATGATCCGCCAGGCCCTTGAGCTTCTGTTGAGCCGGGATCAGTTCCAGCTACAGTAAATTCCACTGGCGTAGTAGAATTTTCGCTGTTTTCAGAGTCTGTACCCTGAATACTGAACGATTGATCAGCAGCAGAATTAAACCCACTAGAATTGAAACTTGATGTGTCAATCACAATCACAAATGTTGCAGTAGGAGCGAGCGTAATTTCAGCCAACGAAGATTCATAACCTTCAAAATAAACCCAAGACGGCTTCTTATCTATTTTCCAGACTATTTGTGAATTAGCTTGAAGATTTTTAAAGAACTCGGACTCTTTTGAGGCTCCATAACTGAACTTAGTTTCACCCGATGCATTTGGCGTAATTGTATAAGCATCATCCTTACCCTCCGCCTTGACAAAAATTTCACTATCAGCCGAGAAAGCGTAACCTCCCTCAATTGACTCAGCTTCATCAACAGGTTTAGCGACTGTATTTGTTACAGTTACAGTCAAATTCAAGGTGTTCGCAACATCTTTACCTCCAACACTTGCTATAACTTTAACTGCATTGGCCGTAAATGTTCCTGTTGAATCTGCTGTACCCCTATAAGTATTAGTCGTACCGTTCTCAGAATCTTTAGCCATGCTAATTTTTTTTGTAGAATCAGCAGTATTTGTAAGTACGATAGGATCGAGCCATTTTATTACATCTTTTGAACTCGGAGAACCAAATCCCCAAGTAGCAGTAAACGTCATAACGACATCAACTGAAGTCGCTCCCTTGAGATCTACTGTAAGATTGTTATTATTTGCACTTACCGTAATTTTATCTTCATACTTGATTTCATCTGCTGTTATCTTTAACGTCGTTACTATTTCCGAATATTCTCCGGCGGCTGTTATATCATACGAGTAAACACCAGTAGTGGTCGGCGTAAAATTCACTGTACAAGACGTATCGTCTGATGTCACATCCCATGAACCAGAAGGTATAGTACTAGTCCAGCTTACAGATTCAGTAGCTTCAATTTTTACGGTGAGGGTATTTCCAACGAGAACCGTTCCAGAATAATTATAATCTTTGCTTACTTGTTCAGTTGTTTTTCCGTCCGTAATCGTTAAATAGAGCGCATCAGGTTCACTCACCGCCACAACCCATGAATAAACCGCGCTTTTGCCGTTCGTTCCAGTTGCGAGAACGCTAAAATTATAAGTTCCGATCGTGCTGATCTCTTCATATGTAACTGTTACTGTATTGCCATTAGGAGGTGTTGTAATCGAAATATAATCTCCGCCCTCGATAATTGTAAACGTTGGATTAGTAATGCTTGAATCGACCGTAATCGTACGAGTTGTACCAGCCGCAACTTTACCTTTTACGGAATCAGTTTTATCGGTGATTGTCTCTTTACCAGTATAATATATTTCCGCAACAATATTTATCGCATCAGCTTGACCGTCAAGATCAAAACTTGCAGAATAAAATCCTGCATCATTCTCATCAACTTCAGCTGTATACGTAACAGAAGATTCATTATTTACAAGTTCAGGCGAAGTATTTTCGGTTGTAAGCGTAATATATTTTGTTGCATCGCTGTCATTAGATAAAACTATACTTTTAGGCCAGATTATTTTATCTTCTCCAGAGTCTGAATATCCTGCATTAAGTGTAATACTTAAAGTTTTGCTCCCTTCTGAAACATCAACTGATACAGGATCAACGGGATCAAGGGTAATACTCTTTTCTGTGCCGTGAACTGTTATTTTAAAATCAGCCGAAATTGTATCAGCAAATGAAGACGTGACAGTTATTTCTGCATCTCCCGAAGTTCTCGCCGTAACTGTTAATATAACACTCTTGCCAGTCTGCGTATTAAGTTGAGCATCAAAAGCGTTTTCATTGCTGTTTTCCCAATCCCAGAACAAGCTATCAACATCTTCAATATTATCGGCTGAAGCCGTTAAAGTAAATGTTTTGCTGCTTCCTACAGGAATTGAATCATAAGTTTTATCGGCTGAAATTGAAATGGTAGCGTCTTCATCAACTTCTGGCTCAGTTACAGTAATTTTTATAGGAACATTTTTACTCTGAGTTTTATAAGCAGCTGTAATATTAAATGTGTAAGGCCCTCCAATAGCTGATGCATCCGGCTTAAGAGTTAACGTATATGTAGATTCGTTTTCATCTCCGCCCTTGCTGGAATCAAAAATAACATCTTCGCTTATATTATGAGACCATGTTACAGCCTTGTTCGCAGTAAACTTAATTTCTTTTGCTGTCCCGGCCATGATAGTTTCTGAAACATCTGAATCAGGCGTAACCGTTAAATCAGTGTCTACTGTCAACGTCCAGTAATATCTTTTTGTCGTATTAGCCTGATATTCTTCACTTTCAGAATCATACTGAACACCATAAATTATAACGTTATAAGTGTCAGGATTTGCAGTTGAACCAGATTTACATTTTACGGTTTTTGTACTTGTATCAAATTCTAAGAAGTCCGGAATAGATTTGACTGTCCAGACGTTTGATGTGCTGTCATCAAGCGTCACGCTGTAATTTGATATATTTCCTACTGATGTGTAAATGTAATCATCTTCGGTCTGTTTTTCAAATGTTACTGAATCTCCTTTCTTAATAGTAATGTCGTAAGTTTCACTCCAGATTTGATATCCGTTTCCGTATTCGTCAAGGCTAACGCACAAAAATTTAACTTTTTTCGTGAAATCTTCGCCGTCGTAATCATTTGCAAAATAATAAGGCCCTCCGAGTGTAAAACCTTCCCCAATATCGGTATAGCTAATCGCACCGTCGATAAGGGTTACACTGCTGAACTCCGTTTTATATCCATCGCCTTCCGATTCCGGTTCGCCTGAATATTTTTCTTCGACCTTCTCCCATTCTTCCGTATCATCGTTAAAAATATACATGTACTGAGGCTCTATGTTGCCGGTCGTCGTAATGCTTACAGTTTCGGGATCAATTCCGTCACTTTCTTCGTCATTGCTCGTAGTCTCTGCTAATGTGATGGAATAACCATCAAGCTCAGTGGTAAAACTTAAATCTTGGCTTACCGGTTCCGTAACTATTACTTTAAATGAAAAATTTTCAGTCTTCTCCGCAGTAGTTGGATCGTTCATATCTCCATCACTTTCATATTTGCATACTGGAACAGTTATTTTATATTCGCCAGCTTCAGGAACGGATACAGTAGCATTACTTCCATCTTCATCTGCTTCCTCATCTGCTTCATCGTCATAAAAATGCGGATTTACGATCAATATTTGTTCAAGATATTCGTCGCCATCTTCGTTCTTATGTAATTTCCCGGCAGTTTCAAATTTTTTCAATCTCTCCGAAAGCTCTTTATTAACCAGTGAAGGATCTTCATCATCTTCACCTTCATCGTAGGAATCTTTATCTTCTTCGTAAGCTCTTATCCATTTACTAGCACTAACATCATTAGCAAGAGGCGTACCAAATCCGAAAAATTCTCCTGCATCCCAGTTAATAGTATCGGAACTGACTATTATTATATATTTACGTCCCGGCGTTGCTTCGTTGGCTGTTAAAAATCCGACCTCCTGCGCAAATGTGTTCCCAGCATCTTCAAGCTCATTAACAACTATATCAAACGATAACTCACTCGCAAGAACGGTTATATTAAAAGTATATGTACCCAACACTTCTTTATCATTATCATCAGTACCCTTGGCTGTTACAGTAAATTCATATGTTCCGTCCTTTTTGGGCGCAAAATAAAACTCTTCATCACCGTTATTAGTAAAACCGTAAGTATCTGAAAAATCATCGTCGATAGTTAATGTCACTCCATCCTTTTTGGCACTCCATGTCCAATCGCAATCGGTGGTAACGTCTTCACCATTGAGTGTTGCTGCTAAGGTGAATATATATCCATCACCATCCCAAACCCCAGATGCTCTCATTGTAGCGGAAGCCGAAGAACTGCTATAAGTAAAAATTGAGCTGATATCATCATCCTCTGTCGAAGGAGTTAAAGTTAAATCGGCTAAACTCATTGACGCAGAAAAAATCACCGCCATTATACTTAAAAAGATTACGCGCAGTTTTCTATTCAAAACAAAATTTCTCCTTTCAAATTTCAAAATTTAATACTAAAAATAAAACTTAACTTAAAATAAAATTTCCAAACGCTTTTAAAATATTTTTATCTTTATTACGGCTTATCACGCTCCTAACAAAATTTTTTTCTGGTCAATCATGCATAAATTACCGATTATTTTAAACAAATTTTACGCATCTATCAATTATAATACTCCTAAAAATTTTTATCGGAAAATGAGTGAACAATTATTAATATTTCGGGAATCATCGCTGAATTTAATCCGCTGCACATCGGTCATATGAATTTAATTAAAAATTCTGAAGCTAAAATTATCATACTCTCATCAAATTTCGTTCAAAGAGCATCGCCAGCTTTCATAAATAAATTTTCAAGAGCTGAAACAGCAATCAATTCCGGCGCACAAATAGTGATCGAATTACCTTTTATTTTTTCTTGTTCAGCCGCTACCGATTTCGCAAATTTTTCAGTTGATATCCTCGCTAAATCTCACCTCGCTGATTCGATCTCTTTCGGCATGGAAAACCCGGAATTTAATTTTAAAACCATCGCACAAATTTTAAACGAAGAATCTGAATTTTTTAAGAATATTTTAAATTTTAATCTTGATTCCGGCATGTCATTCCCTAAAGCTGTAGCCGAAACTCTCGAAATTTTAAAACCAGGCGCAAAAAATTTTATTTCAAAACCCAATAATTTACTCGCTACACTCTACACTAAAAGAATTTTACAGATGAATTATAAATTAAATATTAAACCGTTTTTGCGAACCGGAAATTTTAGCAGCAAAATTATTCGCGAAGATCTAAAAAATAATTTGAATTTATTGCCGGACTTCTCTCAAAATATTATTAAACGCGAAATTTTAAACGGAAGATTATGCGGAAATTATAAAAATAAATTATGGCTGTTATTACATGGCCTGTTACTGCGCTCAACTCCTGAAGATTTAAAATTAATTCACGGCTTTAATGAAGGGATCGAAAATTTATTTTTTAAAAATATTTATAAAGCAAAAAATTACGACGATTTCATAAATTTATGCACGTCACAACGTTATACAAGTTCTAATATCAGACGGCGGATTATTTACGCTTTGATCGGCCTGAAAAAATTTGAAAATGTTTCACCAAATTACGCCAGGATTTTAGCATTTACTCAGGAGGGCAGAAAACTTTTACATAACGCTAAACCAGAAATTAAATTTATTACGAGATTCTCAGAACTTAAAAATAATTTTATCGCTGAAACTGAATTAAAAGCCTCAAAATTATATGAGCTGTTACTTGATAACCAGAATTTTAAATCAGAATTTGAGAGCGTCATGAAATTTTTTTAATTTTAACGTGTTAGAATTCTACATATTTTTTAAAGGAGTCTTATTTAATTGCGCAAAATTTTTTTATTAATTCTTCTTGCTCTCTCCGTTTATGCTTTATGGCCCAGATTTAATGCCGAAATTCAAAATAATAATGTCGCAATCGTTGCGGATTTTCGTGAAATTCATCAGCTCGCTTCAGTTTATGGCATAAATCTTTACGAAACAATTAAAAATTTAATTCAAAACGGTTTAACAGGATTAATGATCGGAGATATAACAGGCGACCAAGCTGAAAGAAATATCGGGTACGCTAAATTATTCCCGGATGATAACGGAACAAAAATTTTAATACCAGAAAATAACCCGAATAAAAATTTACTCGATGAATTAATTAAAATTAGATTTCCGTCAGCTAAATACGATAAATCCGATAACACGTTTTTAATTAATATGACAATTCCAATGCTGAAAACTGTCGGAATTATTCCAGATATTGAAGCCATCGAATTTGCTAAAAATTTTAATTTGCCAATTTATTACAGAACAGCTCCCGCACCTGGTACACTTGATCAGGGAGTTGCTGACTCTTTAAAAAAAATTCATGAACTATATAAAATTAATTTGACTTCTCCAGCCGGTGAAATCGTTGCAGGTTTTCCAGACGTTTCAAATTTAGCAAATACCATCAAAAATTTAAATATCCCCGCAGCAATGCCGGAATTTAACAGACAACGCGGAGCAATTCAATTTAATAATTTAACAGCACCCAATTTAATACCTTTACACAGCGTAACCAATGACGAAATTTTAGCGCGAAATATTTCGAGACCCGTTTTAACTGACAGATTGATCAGGGCAGCCGTTGAACGTTCAGTCAGAGTTTTACTCGTTCACACTGCACCGCAAAATACTGGAGATTTCTCGGCAGAAACGTTCGCGAATGAAATTAAAAATTTATCTGACGGCTTAAAAAATCACGGCTTTAATATTTCATGGCCGGAAATTGTAAAAATTAATTCGAGCTTTAATATTTTTTCAAGTCTGGCACTCGCTGGAATTTTGGTTTATTCAGTCTGGAAATATTTATTAAGATTGGGCGTGAAAAATAATTTTAAATTTGATCTAGCGTTTATATTTTTAGGCTTAATTTTGTCGGGAGCAATTTTAAAATTTTCATTCATCGCAAGATTGGCCGGAGGTTTAGCAACTGGATTTATTGCAACTGAAGCAACATTACTCTCAATGGAGCTGAACAAAAAATTTAATATATTTGCGAGCTTTATTTTTGCCGTAATTGGCGGTTTATGTGTCGCATCATTCTTCAGCGTTCCAAATTATATTTTAAGATTACAAACATTTTCAGGAGTTAAATTAACAATATTGCTACCTCCGATTTTAGTTTTAATTCACGACTTGCAAAATAAAATACATCCTGAAGGAATTAAAGATTTTATAAAACGCCCGCCGTTATGGGGAGAATTAATTTTATGCGGAATATTATTAATTGCAGTTGGGTTAATTTTATTCAGGAGCGATAACGTCAGTTTTATTCCCGGCTTTGAAGCAAAAATCCGCACAACCCTCGAAAAAATTTTAATAGCACGCCCAAGATCACGCGAAGTTTTCATCGGTTATCCATGTTTAATATTATTGGGATATTTCGTAAATAAAAATTATCTGCCAAAATTACGCGAGCTTTTACGTTTAGGCGTAGTATTAGGCTTTTCATCGGTTATAAACAGCTTCTGCCATTTTCATACGCCGTTACATTTGATTTTACTCAGGGAATTTAATGGACTTTGGACAGGCTTATTATTGGGAATTGTTTTATTATTGGCTGTAAAGTTTATAATAATCCCAGCATTAAAATTTTTACGCCCGTTCATAGCTTGAAAATAAATATTTAAAATTTAATCCGCGAGTTTAAAATTTAAAAAAAATTTGAAGGTTTGAGCCGTGAAAAAATATAAAATAGTCCTGTTAGGTTATTACGGATTCGGAAATTTAGGCGATGAATTATTACTAAAATCCTGCATCGAGTTTTTAATTTCGTCAGGGATTGATCGCAAAAAAATTATTGTGCTTTCAAATGATCCGGATAATACACAAAAAATTTTTAATATCGATTCCGTTTCTCGCTGGAAATTTCATAAAGTAATAAATATTTTTAAACAGTCCGAAGCGTTAATTTTAGGCGGCGGCGGATTGTTTCAGGATTCCAGCAGCGTAAAATCATGCTTATGGTACTGGTTTATAATGTGGCTGGCCAAATATTACGGATTAAAAATTTTTGCTCTCGGCCAATCAATAGGACCGCTCAAAACTTCAGCAGGAAAATATTTAACTCAAAGGGCTTTTAATTTATGCGATTTGGTACACGTCCGCGATGATTTATCGTTTGAAATTGCGAAAAGTTTTAAATTAAATTCCCGCGTAATTTTAGGCAGTGATCTCGTCATGATGTTAAAGCCGGAAATATTGAATAACAAACGGGATAAATTTTTATTGAACTTACGGCCATGCAAAAATATTAATGATTTTATAAATTTAATCGTCCCGGATATAAATAATTTTGAAAATATAACCGGCGTTGCGCTCTCAAATGATGACGAAAAAATTTTAAAGAAGTCCGCAAATAAAATTAATTTTGATGAGATCATACGCGTAAAAAATTTTAAAGATGCCTGCTCTTTATGGAACTCTGCATATTCCGGAATTGGTATGCGCTTACATTTTGGGATATTATCTCGTATGTTTAAAATTCCCGTCGCAATGATCCCGTATGATCCTAAAGTTTCGGAATTTGCAAGAATCTCAAGAATACCAATTATAACGGAGAAATTTCGCGAGCCTGTTCAGCCTTTAAATATTCCGTCAGGCATAAATAATTATCTTAAATCCTTTATGATAAAATTTGCGAATGGACAAGCGTCGAATTGATGAAATAGGTATAAGATATGTCGAACGTTTAACGCTTTACGAGGAATATGCTTCACGAATAAGAAATTTAATTCAGGACCTCGTAGAACTCGAAGGCGTTGAATTTTATGCTATAGAAGGGTGGGCCAAACCTCCAGCCGAATTGTTGCGCCTTCTCTCCAGCGTTGAAGAAAAAGATTTAGCCGGCATCGATCTCGTTACAGTTAGAGTTTTATTGCGATTTCCTGAAGATGTTTTGAAAATTGAAGAGCTTGTAAAATCAGAGTTCGAAATTGATGGAGCGCGCTCTGTTCCGTCGACAGTTTTAGAAGACCCGTTCAGGTTTGGTTATCCTGCAGTTGAGTATATTTTGTCGCTGTCAGATTCAAGATCAAATTTGCGGGAATGGGAAAAATATCGCGATTTAACTTTTAAGCTGGAATTAAAAACGATGCTGCAAGAAGTTTGGGCGACATTATTCCCGAAAGTTAATCAGACTGTCGGAGCGGTTTCAGAAAAAAGATTAACGCGAGAATTAGTATTATTGGCTGGCTTGCTTGAGACTGCGGACAAAGGCTTTTTAAGTTTGCGGCACGAAATTAAGGACGAAGCGTTATTAATACCGCCAACGGAATTACTCGGAACAAAAAATAATGAAGCTGTTCAAGTTGAAAAAATATTTACTGATGATGAATTATATAAATTATTCAGGGATTCGCCGGAAATTTTAAGCCGGTGGAATGTCTTAAGCATTGAAGCAGGATTCCCGGAATTTAAACCAAACGCCGAATATTTGCGCGAGAGCTTTGAATATTTGTGCAAGATTTTCCGGGCTTCAGGCATTGATACAATTTCAGAAGTAAAAAATTTTTTGTCTGACATGCAGGATCATGATAAAGGTTTCAAACAATTAAAGAGCATCCACGATACTTTTGGGAGTGATAATAAAAATATTAATTGGCGAATGGATCCATTTTCAGCGTTATTTTTGCTGGTGTTAAATTTTAAATGGGACATTTTGAAGGATAAAGATTTAAACGAGTTAAAAATAAAACAAGGTTCGGACAGAATCAGCGGACTGGATTAAAAATTATTTGGAGGCAAATATGCGCACTATAATTTTATGGATGTTAATTTCATATTTTATCGGCTCAATTCCAACGGGCTGGCTCATAACAAAATTATTTCATAAAGATGAAAACGGTAAACGCGATAATTTAGATATACGTACTTTTGGTTCTGGAAATATCGGAGCAGCAAACGTAAAACGCGCTATGGGAATAGGCTGGGCGGTGTTCGTGGCATTTGTAGATATATTCAAGGGTGCATTTGCGTTATTATTGGTGGCTGGAGTTGGTTCATATGAAGATCCCGGCTTATTAGCAGCGTTATCGGCTTTTGCGGCGGTTATCGGACATAATTACACTTGCTGGCTAAAATTCAAAGGTGGTAAAGGAGTCGCGACAACTTACGGGACGTTATTTTTTTTATGGCCTTATAAATCGTTTGCAATTGTATTATTATGCGGAGCTATTTGGTATGCAGTTATGAAAATCACGCGATATGTTTCATTAGCTTCGATGCTGTCATTATTAGCGATGCCGTTATTTTTCTGGATGCTGGATGCTCCTAAAGAATTTACGATCGTGGCTGGAGTTTTGGCGGTTTTATGCGTGTACAGACATAAGAGTAATATTTCAAGATTGATGGCAGGAAATGAAAACAGATTGAAATAATTTTGATGAATTAATGAAATTTTTACACCTCCCCAAGATTAAAGGGAGGCATTTTTTTTAATTTTAAATTTTCAAATTCCAGTGCTTCCAAATCCGCCGGAGTCGCGATCAGTTTTAGGGAGTTCGTTTGAGAATTTATGCTCAGATCAAATTTTTTATTAACACGCTCACGAGTTCCTGCCCATTTTTCAAATAATTTTTATCGGTCGAATATGGAATTTTTAATAATATTTCGACGTTTAAATTAAATGGGTCTTCATCGAGATATACTCCTGAAGAAAGCCCCGTTCTTATGTGGCAATTGCTAAATTTATCAGTGTTGAAGCGTACAGCTTTATTTTTTGCGGTAACATGCTCCGTGACGATAACGTATTTATATTTTTTGGTGTTATTAATAATTTTTTGGATGTCGCTGTTACTCAAATGTTGAAGAACTTGCCGAATTAAACATAAATCGCCATCGGGTAACTCGTCCTCTACTATATCGAGGCATTTAAATTGAATATGATCCGAGCTGAATTTTTCCTGATTAAATTTTATGAGAGGCTCGACAATATCAACGCCAGTGTAAAAAATATTTTGATTGTCTTTGAGCCATGTTGACGCAACGTTAAAATCTCCGCAACCTAAATCCGTAACGCGCTTAATATCTTGATGATCCGCTAAAAATTTTTTTATTAATTCGCAATATGGTTTTACATAAATATCAGTGTGCGAGCCTGGTCCGGAGTAAAATGTTGTACCCCCCC
>ERZ842401.3045-NODE-3045-length-21360-cov-16.437831_pt1 | contig 21360 bp, 11 predicted proteins | sample MGYA00521270_ERZ842401 | MGnify/ENA primary metagenome ERZ842401 (study PRJEB31892, sample SAMEA3878208) | bioreactor metagenome | biome: Moose rumen | place: Sweden | collected 2011-10 | study: EMG produced TPA metagenomics assembly of the PRJEB12797 data set...
GTATCATTGGCGGCGGCAATGGTTTTTTCCTTGAAGGTAGTCTGAATGGCAGTCATATTGACGAGTGCCGCATCGGAGGATTTCATCCAAGCCAGCGCCGTATTGACATTATCCGTATACTGCTCATTTTCATTGAGGGATGTATCGTAGCGAATAAACTTAGAATAATCCACAGGATTATCCGACGGACGATGAAGTTTGCTGCCATCTCCCTGTTCCAGCAGGGATGTCTGCCGGGTATTGGCATCATTTAACTGTTTCTGATAACCATAGACCATCTGATTGCTGCTTACGCGAATGGACATATATATTCACCTCATTTGCTGTTTCGATTAGCGGCCAACCACGCCGGTGCTGTTGATGAGCCTGTCCAGCATTTCATCCATGGTGGTCAGGCAGCGCGAGCAGGCGCTGTACCCCTTCTGGAAGGTAATCATATTAGTAAGCTCCTCGTTCCAGTCAACGCCGGAGGTCGAAGAACGCCAGTTCACAATCTGCGTGATAAGGTCATCCTGTGCACTTTCCTTGGTATCAACCGAAGCCGCATCCGTCCCGAGCTGGCTCATTACCGACTGGTAATAGGCATTGAGCGAAATATCGTTGATGGAACGGCTGTTCATATCCACCGTTGTGCCGTTATATTTCACTGTTGCCGTGGAACTGACATTTTGGGAAGCCAGATTAAATAAGGAACTCAAGTTGACGGCATTAGTACCATCTTTGGTGCCATCTGCTCTTACCTGATAGTCATTTTCATAGGCACCGGTATCGCTGACCTTCTGTTCCACGGACAGCTTGCGTGCTGCCACCAGACTGGTTCCTCCTGTCGCTGTCAGCTTGCTATTGATGCCCATTGCATTCAGGATATTTATACCTTTAAGGTTTGTAGTCGTATTTACTGTGCCGCTTATATTCACGCGCGGCGTATAAACGGTAGTACCATTCACTACGGCAGTAGTATAGTCCAACGAGCGCTGAATGGTAGCATCCGTATATTCCGTAGCCACCACACAATGATTGGTGTTATCCCATGTATACACCGTATTATTATCGCCAAAGAAGTTTATTCCATAGGTCGGGCCGGTATATGACGTATTATTTTGGTAAGGTCCGATATTTCCATCAGTACCGTCAATACCTGCGCCCTGCTGGTGCATGGTATTGAAAGTCGTCATCATAAAGGCCGCCATATCAGCCAGCTTGTCGATATAGCCCTTGTCCTCGGCAATGGTGTCAAGCTCTGCTTTCAGCGCTCCGTTCTGGGGAATGAAGGCAATCCCCGACTCCTTTATCTGAATGGTGTAATCGTTTAAGCCATAATCGGCATTGGCATACGGGTCGGACATCTCCAAGGTCAGCTTGTTGATACCGTTGACCATGGAAATACCGTTGGACACGATGGTGTACATCCCCTTATCATCCTCATAGACATTGAGGTTCATATAAGTGGAGAGTTTGTCCACCAGCAGGTCGCGCTGGTCGCGGAGGTCGTTTGCCGATGCACCCACAGCCTCAGCGCCCATAATATTTTTATTCAACTCAACGATTTGGTCGTTGATGTCATTTATCGTACTTAAATGCACCCGGATATCATCGTACTGGGCGGTTATCTGCTCCTGCAGCTGGCTGGCTGCGGTGCTCATTTTGTCCACGAAGATATTGCCCTTTTCGATAACCGTCACCCGGGTACTGTCGGCTGAAGCATCCTTGGACAGGGAACTCCATGCCTTGTAAAATTCATCCACGGCATTCTTAATGCCGGTATCATCCGAATCATCAAAAATAGCTTCCAGTTTGTCGTAATTTACCTGTTCTGCCTTATAGTATTCATGGGTAGAAGTCTCTGCCCAATACTGCTTGTCAGCGTAAATATTTCTGGCGCGCTGCAAGGACATGGCATCTACGCCGGAGCCGACAAGCACATTGCCGTATAATGAAGGAACTTCCTGCGCCCGGGTCGCCGCCTGATTCACGCTCTGGCGCGAATACCCTTCCGTGGAAGCATTGGTAATGTTATGGCCGACCGTGTCAAGCGACAGCTGGTTGGCAAACACGCCACGAACCATGGTATTAAGTCCGGAAAACGTTGAACGCATGATATTTCACCTATTATCCTTTCTGCTGCTTATTTTGTCTTAGCACATCAAACGCTGGAATCAAACATCTTGATTTCCCGGCGGCCTTCCCGTTCTGCCGCGTCCTGCGTATAGGTATCGCTGGCCACGGCTCTGGTCATGACGTTTATATGGTAATCCACATACTTCTTGCCACGCTCCAGCAGGAGCCTGGCAGCCTCTGTTTCCCTGCTCAGGGACTCTTCAAATTCCTGTGCCCTGTGCAGTAAATGCAAAACTATTTCCTTTTCCTCTGAGGGCGGCGCCTTTTTTATAAAAGCGCTCATGGCAGGGAGTTTATGCTGCTGCAAAAATTCCTGCTTGTCTTTTTCCAGTCTGCCTAATTCCGACAGGGCAGGTTCTAACGCCTGAACAGCGGCCACGATATCAGCCCCCTTGTTTTCGGCTTGGAGTGTTGCTTTCAGTGCTTTGATTTTTTCCAGACATTTATTGCTGATAAGGATTTGCGCTCTCAGCAAACGTACTGCTTCTTCCAATTTACCCACCCTCTGCTGCGTCTAAAACTGCAATTATGCGTTAAATTCAAAATTCCGGCGATGTGTGGTCACTTCGCCGCCCTTGCCATAGGCCGGTTCCACCTTGGCTCCGCCAATCCTGTTCAAATGGAAAGCCGCTGCCTCCATAGCCGCCTTTATCAGCAGGGCATTGCCTTCACTGATTTCTTTGGCCTCCTGTACGGAGCCGGCCAGCATATCATGGAGTTTTCTGATGACTTCCTGCATTTTTCCCGGCGGTACTATACCGATGATGTCCTGCATATTGGAGTTTGGCCCCAGCCTGTCTTCGCTGGCGGCCAGTTTCATGAGCAGGCTCTGTCTGGTCTTTTCCAGCCGCGCTACGCTGTCCGTAAGCTCTTCCTCTGTTTTCAGCAGGGATTCCACGGTTTTCATATCCACGAGCACCAGAGCGCTGCGTTTCTTTTTGCCCAGTTCGATTAGTGTTTTATAGGCTTTGTTCAATTCATTGAGATTATTTGCGAATTCCTGCCACATTTACTATTGCCTCCCCGGATTAGAAACGTGCATTCAGCAGGCTTGCGGCCAGATTTTCACTGGACACTTCATAGCTGCCGGCTGCCACGCGCGCACTCAGGTCCTGCACCTTGTCTTCACGCACGTCATCCATGCTCTGGAGTTTCTGGAGCATGCTGGAAAAGCTCTGGCTTTCGTGGGACAGCAGAACTTCGTCCTTCTTTTCTACAGCCTGTGCATTGTAGGCACGCTTGACGCTGCCCGTGCTGCTCACACTGTAGGCACCGGCTACTGCCTGTACATTGCCATTGATAATCATCTTTTTCACCACCCTGTTTATATTTGCGACTGCTTTCCATATATTACACAGTCTCTTCTGATTGAAGTATCGTCAAAAAAAGCAGGAAACTTAATTCCTGCTTTTCGGTAATTATTCGTTTTTAGCGGTGATTATCAAGCTATTTCGCCGTTTTTCACCCATTTGCATATATTATTGGTCATGCTTTTTGGAACGCATACCCTGACCTCTGTCCATCTTGGCCATCTGCCGGGCCGCCGTAACCGCTGCCGCCTGTTTCTGCAAAGCGCTGCGCGCCGCCTCTTCACAGGACTGACAAATCTTGCCCGTCACAATGGGGGCACCGCATTTTTCGCAGGGATAGGACATCTTGACACCAATCTGCTCGAACCGGCCTTCGCGAATCATCTTTTTAATCATGCCTGCCGGAGCGCCTGTGGCTTCGCAGATTTCGGGAATCTTCGCCCCACGGTGGTCGCGGACATATTCCACTACTTCATGCTCTTTTTCCTGCAGCTTATCATAGCAGTCCATACAAACCTTATGACCAGTGTCATTGAACAGTTTGCCGCACATCGGGCAATTTTTAATTTTGCCTGCCATTTTATCTCACTCCTTGGACGACATTTATCTTGTTACTAGGTATATTTCGCTATCAAAAGATAATATCCTTCTTTTACTTTTACCAAATCTTGCCCAACATGAACCATGTTCTGCCTTTGGCCTGTGCCTTTTCGCTGAGATTCGGGTCGCCGCCGATACGGCGCGCATAGTCAAGACGGGCGAACCAGTCGTTGGGCTTGCTGTAGGTAAGGCCTATGCCCCAGCCTTTGAGGGTCATACCGCTGGATGCAACACCAGCCGGCAGTGACGAAGTTGCCTGCCGCTGAGACAAGCCGCCATCATTACGGTATCTTACATGACCGATATCAAAATAGGTACTAAAGACCAGTCCGGGAACATTGGTATAAAATCTTGTTTCCACCGTCCCCATCAAGCCCTCGTCACCGGAGCCTTCACCCTGAGGATAAGCCCTTACACCATTGGCACCGCCCAAGTACATCCGCTCGGAACCGTCCAGATTATGGCTGGCCAGCTGCCCGGAGGCCTTTACCAGCACATCCGCCCGATTGCCCAGCCGCTGTACCGCAGTCACGTTGAACTCACCTTTAGTGTAACGTCCTTCCGTTTTATTATTATCAAACATAGATTTCGAGAAAGCGTCATCCGAATCCCTGCCTAGCGTTCCCGTGGTCAGCTTTGCTTCGTAATTTACGGCAAGCCCCTCACGACGTTCAAACCCCTCCGCTGCCACATAGACACTATGCGAATGTTTATTCACCTCATACAGGGACATATAATCATCCTTCAACCTGCGGTAATCATAGCCATACTTTATTTTCAAGCCGCTGTTGGTCAGGTGATATATAGGACGATGGCCGAACACGCTGATGGTATCAGCGATACCCTTAAAGTCACCAGAGTCCATGCCCACACGGTAATCCATGCGGCTGTAGCCAAAGCCCAGCGTTGTACCGCCACGGCCTACGATAGTCTCATAGTTGGCATAGTAGTTGTGCATATTTTTGTTGGACAACAATGTACCCACGCTCACCTTATCGCCATTGCCGCTGACATCATAAATATTATGCTGCAGGCCATAACGATAGCGCCCCGTGTCCTCACTGCCATAGTTTTCCACATACAGGATAGTGCTGGTACCCTTGCCCTTTTCGATGCGCACAGTCAGGTCGCTGGTGCCAAACTCCTTGCCGGGGCTCAGTACACCTACCGCCTTGGTGCCGCTGACATCCGAAATGGAATACAGTGTCGTTTCCAGCTTGCCGGTGCGGATAATCTCCCCGGATTTCAGGGACTTAACAAAACCGTTAGCCACGCTTTCCTTTAATCGGCTGCGGTTGTCAAGTTTTATCTCGCCATAGCGCCCCGGGATTACCTTAATGGTAATCATGCCATCAGAGCTTTCCTGTGCAGGCACATAAGCCGCCGCCGCCGGATAGCCATGCTGACGGCAGTAACGGGTGAGTTCTGCCAGAGTAGAATTTAACTCCTTCATGGTCTTCTTCTCACCCATGCCGTCCTGCAAAATTTTTACCAGTTCACCCTTGTCAAGGTAAAGGTCAGGAGCCTCCAGACGAAAATTGGTAATGGTAAACTCCACAGCCGGAGCCTGCTGGGACTTGTCTGCATTGTTATCCTGCACCTCTGCCTGCGGACGGGGCAGATTCTGTTCTACCTCCTGTCCGGGCTGATTCAGGGAGGGAGCAGCCAAGGATGCCCCTCCGCCAAAATTCATAACAGCAACTGCTACTCCTGCTGCGATTTGTACTTTACCTAGGTTCTTCATGCTGTCTGTCACACCTCAACCAATCAAGCAACATTTACGCCATTACCCTCGACAGTCAGCTCGATTTCGTCATCATTCTGGCTGCTCTTGGACTCAATGGCTATTTCGCCTTCTTTTTCCTGTTCCTCTTCCTTATTCGTAATCTGCTCAAGAATATCCTGCCTGTCATCCAGATTCTGGATTTGGGCACTGCTATTGTCTGCCGCCGCAGGTACACTTGTAATCTCTGCCACCGCCTGTTTGTCACCGGATTCTCCAGAAGACAGGGAAGTGATTTCAAGATTTACCGTCGTGCCGTTATCGGTGACTTCGATACTAGCCACACCAGCTGCATCGGCGCCGTCAACATTGACGATGTCGCCGCCCACGATACCAATATTAGCCAAGGACGTATCCTGACTTGTCATATCGTCAGCATTCCCCAGACTTACATTGCCATCATGGATTTCACCACTGTCGATATTCTCTCTGCCAATGACCTGACCATTTTTATTGACGTATTCCAAAGCTGCCGCTGCATTGTCGCCAAAGCCGCTGCCCTTGTCCTTGGAAATCTGCTGATAAATATTGTTGGTCGGCGTGATTTTGGTATCAGGGTTGTTACGGCCGCTGTCCACGTAATTTACAGTAAACGCCGCAGCATTGGCCGGGTCCTGCTGATAGGTGTAATTAAGACCAAGGTTGCCATCATCGTAACTGTTGCGATACCAGCCATAAACAGGATTCGACCCTACACTTACATTCGTCACTGTAGGCAGTGTATCAAAGACAAAGGACGAAGTCAAATTCTCATCACCTGAGACAAGACCCTCTACCGTACCGCTGAACTTCGGCATTGCTTCGCCATTGTTAATAGAAACAGGCGTTGCCACGATGTTTAGCCCCTTACGGGAAATCGTGCCTGTGCCGGTAACGGTATCATCGGCTAATTGATAGTTCGGGTTGCTGAGATTCAGGGTATAGGTAACCCTATGATTTTGTAGTTCGTCACTATCTTCGGATTTTCCTGCATTGGGATTGTCATAAACAGCCTTAGTCGTAAGGCCTACGTTCTCACCGCTCAGCACATTGCCCAGCGATATATTGGCGGCGGCATTTTCCGTGCCGGCTGTTGTGCCATCATATTCCTTGGACATTACGCCATTCACGGTTGCTGTGATGGTGCGCTTGTCGATGGTGCCGTCACTGGCAGAAATCACCCCTTTAGTACCATAACTGCTCACCGTAATTTTCGGCGAATTTGCTCCCTGAGTAAGGGAATAATCTCCATTTCCCAGCTCGATATCATAAGTATACGCCTTATTAGTACCGGCATTGGCATTGTCATATTCGGCCTTCTTTATGATGATATTAGCATTATCCGTTCCCAACAATCCGTTAGGAGTAAGGTTCGTATTGGCAGCATACGTTGTACTCAACGCCTGCGAGCCATCGTACTCCTTAGTTGGCGCATTTTTGATGTCCACAGTTATAGGCAACGGCTTAATCGTACCACTCCCTTTAACCTCACCAGCAAAGGTGTAGTTAGCTTTACGTTCTTCAGCAATACTGTCATCACCCAAAGCAAAGCCAGAGAAAATGACATCCTGCGGCTTTACGCTACCATCAGCTTCTCTCTGCACATGCGGAGAAGCATAGCGACCGGTAACATTCTGTGTATTCAGCGTAATATCACTATCATCAGTCACATCATTAGAGACAATCCCCGAATCAACAGTCGCCCCTTGCAGGGTAAAATGATTATCTGCACTATTGAAATCATCCGGCAATGAATCATCCGGCTCGCCTTCACTATTATGCCGATAATCACGGTCAATTCCCGTAACATTTTGAGCCACTACATAAACCGGCCGTTTCGTGATATCACCAACTGTTGTGCCCGATACTTCGTTGATATTTGCATCGCTGAGCTTGTAATTCTCCAGTGTATTCCCCGACAAGGTTATCGTATATGGCACGTTGATACGCGTGTCCGTATTGCCAACATTAGCATTCTTGTCCGCATAATGGGCTTCTACACTATAGGACACATTATCAAGAGCCAGTAAGTTTTCATCCTTCGCCGAGAAATGAATAGCCTTCTTATCTGCACTCTCTACATCATATTTTCCATCATAAACTTTGCTGATTGCATCATCGGTAATCACATTAAGTGTACGGGCTTTAATCTGGTTATTTGCATCACTGGTAAAGGTCTGCCCATTGAGCGCACTAGCATCAATACGATAATTATAGCCAGTTCCATCCCAAACCTTATTGCTTACAGAGCCATCTGTAATAGTATAGGTCAGAGTATGATCGTCCCCCTTGTTGACGCCATTATAATGCCCCTCAGCCTGATAATCAATTTTCAACGGGCCGTCAATAGCATCTATAGTCAGTTTTAAAATATCCTGCAAATTCTTATCTTGTCCATCAGCAAGACCTTTAACTCCATCCAAAGAGGCTGTACGATTATATTCACGGGTTACAGGCACCCACTCCTTATTTACCACAGCATCAACTGGGTTAATCCGGCCTTTGCCAGCAGAGGCTTTAAACAAAGCTGTCCCGTCGGCATAGGCTGAATTATCGAGGGTATAATTTTTTGCCACTTCATCAGCAGCCATAAGCTCCATAGCTTCAGCCAAACCTGTCAGGTACACATCCTTGTAGGCCACTTCATCTCCACTCCAGCTTACATTAGCATCGCCTGCACCTGTACCGTACTGACCTGTAACTTTTGCAAAAGCTTCATTGCTGAGCGTGAAAGTTTCCTGCGAGCCACTTTCTGGCGTAACCCCCTTGAACACCAATTTATCTGCCGACCAGTTGGCATTGCCATTGGCAGCACCATTTTGGCCAATCAATGCGGAACCATTGTAGGTCTTTTCCAGCAACGCCGGCTCAATGGTAAAAGTTGCCTTTGTAATCGTACCCGTACCTGTAAGTTTGTTCGCATCCGTAATCTGTGTTGCATCGTCAGGATTTTCCGCATACTTGTAAAGTACATAGTTGCCTGCGTCATTATTGGTCAGGCTGATTGTATATTTTACATCAATATCATCATCTGCGTCTTTACTTGTATATTCTGCCTGAATCCCTGCCCAATCAATATCCACAGCAGCCCTGTCCACGCTAGTAATAGCATCAGCATTATGAATATATATTTCCTGATTAGCTGTCCTTACAGCCGCCAAATCTGCATTTTCAAGATTCGTGCCGCCGTCATAAACTTTGCTGATATCCGTATCGCCCTTGAGGACAACGTAAAGCTGACGCGGTTTAATGCTGGCATTGTCCGCTGTGTAGGTATGCTGAATGCCATTTGTCCCAGCAGTTACCCTACCATCGTCTATCAATTGCTGGAAATCATAGTTATCCCCACTTACATTTATAACAAAATCAACATGCTTGTTATTTTCGCCACGGTTTGCATCGGTATAAGTTGCCGACACAAGCTCATACGCCAACGTGCCAGGTAGGTTTTCTGCCGTCACGAAATGTTCTTTGATTAAATTTTTGTCTTCACTGTCTTTATATTTTACTATTCCATCCCCATCATATTCCTTGGTCACATCATGGATGGTAAAGTTTGGCAAATCCGTCAAGGTATACTTGCTGATATACCCTTTTCCCGTAATGACATTATTACCATTGTTATCGGTAGCAATGGGCTTTCCATCGGCATCGACCAGATAATAGTTGTCATTATTCAGCGTAAAGCCTGTGTAAGTCACTTTATGGGCAGCACCGTTGTTCACATTTGGATTGTCATACACCCCCGTATCAGCAGTGATATCCGACAGCTCTAAACCAGTATCATAATTATGCCCCAGTTGCAGGGCAGTTTGGGCTTTTGTTTTAGCGGTCGTTTCAACGCTATCCAGCGCAGTATCACCATCGTACACCTTGCTGGTATCAGCTGCTGTTACCACAACGCCAAAGGAATTGATGGTATTTTGCGTAGTGGTCAGGGCTGTTCCCTGACCATTGGTGAGTTCATTCCCCGCAGCATCCACAAACTTGTAGTTGCCACTATGAGCATCATCTACTTTGGCCGTGTAGTTAATCGTCTTGTTGTTCTTGCCAACACCTGCACCGTCATAAGCGCCTGTGCTTGCATTTGTACCATCCACAAGTCCGGTCTGCACCGTAGATGCCAGCGTACCATCAGCATTATAGGTGAAGGTATACACCTTATCTGCAAAAGTAACCGCATTTGCTCCTGTAAGTTCTGTACCTGTAGCCGTATCGTTGGAGTATTTAGCATTATTACCATTGTAGATTTTTTCCGTGCCGTCATAATATTTTTCCAATGTATCATGCGTAACCGAAGCCACAACCGCACGTTTTTCAATAATACCGGTATTATTCACCGCATCAAGGTAGATACTATCTTTTGCAACCGTATGTGTTCCTGTATTATCGGTGTAAGTCTCATTATAGTCATAATTCTGTAGGGTATCCGGGTCGACATGAATCCTATACTCTACTGTCTTCCCCGTATCAGTATCAACATTGGCATTTTCATCGTCAAAACGCGCGTATTCGACACTGGAAATCCCATAAGCTCCATTTGCCAGCTTGATTAAATCATTTCCTATTTGTATGCCGCTTTTTTCTTTATCAATCCAGCTTTTCTGGAAATTAGTCAGTGCATCACCTTCCATGCCATATTCGCCCACAGTTCTGTCCCCACTGTAAGTCTGCTTGATGTTATCTTGAAGAACAAACTTAAAGTCAAGATAATTTATGGTATTGGGGTCAATACGGCCTGTTCCCGTAAACGTATCTGCTACATCATAGTTACCGGCATTCGTCGTTCCCAGCGCAGCCAATACGCCGCTGTAGATGATATTCTTATCCAGCACGGTACGGTCTGCCGCCCGGTTTACATCCCCGGCATTTTCCTCTGTTCCCGTAATCTGATACGCGCCCGTGAGAGCAGATGCCGTAAATCCATCCAGGGCTACCACATTGTTATTCTCTGTACTGCCAAAATTGATATCATCCGCTGTGGGCATATCATCTGTTTCCACTTCCGGACTGCCATTACTATAAGTTTTTTCAGGATGAACCGTAGTGGTCAGCGTCAAACTGCGCTTTTTTATCGTGCCTTTGCCCACAATCTGGCTAATATCGCTGCCATTCGCATCCACAAACTTATAGTCACCATAATCGTTCTTGGCAAGCTGCAAATCATACGTGACAGTTTTGAGTCCGTTGGCGTCCAAATTAGCGGTATCGTTGCTATTGACATGCTTATTGTTGTATGTGCCTGTTGTCGTGTTAGCAACGCCGCCCGTCTGGTCAGCAGACAAAATCTGACTGTTGATTCCACTGACCAAAGATTCTCCACTGCCATTGGCATTAGCTGTTGCATCATAAACCTTGGTCAAACCGCCGTTTTCTACATTATTATTGACTATATCTGCCGTAGTTACCGTAATCGGACGGGCAGAAATTGTGCCTGTGATCTTATGCCCATTAGCATCTTCATCACGAGTAATCTGCGTTACCGAATCGCCGTTCGTATCTTTAATCGTATAGTCTGTAGCATTGACAAGGCTCACCGTATAATTGACGGTCAAATTCTTTGAACCGCTGTCATTTGTGTGATGGGAAGTTTCATAATTTGCCCCATCAACGCTGACAGCAATATCCAATTCGTGACCATCTTTGGACACATAGGCCTGACGCTCTGTCAGATAGTCCGTTACACTTCTGTTGACATTGCCCACGGTATCTGCCACGGTTGCCACATCATCATCACCATTATAAACCTTGGTAATGTCTGTGCTGTTGCGCTCCAGTTTAATGTCATCCGGGGCAATAGCCAGCTTGTTAATCGTACCGTTACCTTCAAACTTGGCATCCGCAGTCAGCTTGTAGTTGTGATTTTTCCACAGGCCATCACTTATCGTATAATGAACGACCTTATCGCCGGCGTGCTCATTTGCCTGCCAGGCTGTACCTTCACCTTCACCATATACACCGGAAATCAAGGCATTATCAGTACCTGCGGCAATCTGACCATTTGCATCAACATCAAAAACATCGCTGATTGCTTCGCCCGTAACCGACAAGGCACTAGCGTCCCCCAGCCGCAGATCCGTAATGGTAATGCGGTCATTGGTCTTAAAGGTCACATCATCACCATTATTCGTGGTATTGGTAACTGCACTGCTCCCGTCATAGGTCTTCTCTACATCAGCAAACACGATTTTATCAATCTCACGCTGATTGATGATACCTTGGGCATCCGTACCTTTAAAATTCGCCTTCGTAGCGTCTGTATTCGTTGCCTCTACAACAGTATTTCCCGTGTTGATAATAGCAAACTTGTAGTTACTGGACTCTGCCTCCCCTTCCATAACCGTAGCTTCATAGACAATATCCTTGGCCAAAGCCGTGTTATTCGTTGCATCATAATTTACATTCTTGGCTTTACCATAGTCATTGCCCGTCACCTGATACGTGCCAACAACCTTGATTTTGGCATTGGCATCATCACCCAAAAAATGATGGTCAGCGTCCGTATCCTGATACTTCAAAAAGCCCGTAGCACCGCTCAGAACAGTATCCGTAAGATAAGCTGGATTATTCTCTGTTGCTCCCGTCACATAGGCATTACCATCATAAACCTTATCCATATCGGCATTGGCATTGACGATAAGATTCAACGTGCGCGGTGTGATGGTGCCTGCGCCGATTACGGTATTCGTGCCACCGGTAGTAGTATTGATAGATTCCCCATCAAGGGTATAATTCCCCGCCGCATCACCTGTAATGCTTACGGTGTATACTACCCCCTGAGCATCGGCCACATTCTTCGTGGAATTATACAGGTGTGTGCCAGTTCCTTCCGTTCCCGAGCTATCCCATGCATCACTCGTGACAAATCTAGCCGACTGTACAGCAAAGGTCAGACTATCCCCTGCGAGCATCCCACTGTTTCCGTCAGAGTTGCGCTCATTACTAACATTAAAACCTACCGGCTCCGTATATACCGCAGAGCCAGAATATGGTCTTGTTGCCGAAGTATCTCCCCCAAACCAGTTTTTATTGTCTTCCGTCCCGGTATACCACTCAAAATTCGTGGAGGAAATATTGCGTTTATCAATAGAGCCCGAAGCATAAAGTGCACCACCATTATCCGTGTTCACGCCTGATTCGGCCTGATTTATGGTAACATTGCCCTGCAAATCCGTAGACGTGGTAATCAGCGGACTATAACTATAAAGTACATTTCCCTCACTATCCACCAATTTATAATTGCCTTTGTCATTGCCTGACAGTTGCAGTCCGCCAAACCGCACCCGATTGGTATAATCACCTGCCGAGGACGATTCGTTGTCATCTGCGTTCACGAAATAAGCCTTATCAGCAAAGGCCAAAGCTACATCTTCAGATACTTTGCTACTACCCTCGCCCGTGGTAATGATAGCATCCGTAGCAAAATTAAAGTCATCAGTTGTCACAGCACCTCCATTGATAAGCGTATCATCATCAGCTACTCCCTTGGCAATGGCATTTTTATCATAAGTCTTTGTATATGGTCCACCATTCAGAGATACAGTAATGGCTTTCTGGGTAATAGCCCCCTGTGCCCAACCTTTAAGCGAACCATCTCCATCCAGTAAATAATTGTTTGTCGTATCGGTAAGCGTAATCGTCCCATCAAGGTTCACATAAGCAGGCGGAGGATTACTCGAATCCGTAGTATAGTTATACTGCGTTGTATCATAAGTATAAACACCAACTGCCTTTGCTGCCGCGCCATTGTTCGTAAATGTTGCCGTGCCAGCAAAAGAAACAGACGCATCATCGCCGTCCAAAATCCCCGTAACCGTGCTGCTGTCGCCGCTAAAGAGGCTGTCTGTCACGGCACTGTTGGCCGTAGACGTACCATCATATTCCTTTACAATCGTAACTGAGCCGATATCATCCGTTGACACCGAAACCTTGCGCGGAGCAATGGCAATATTATTCCCCACCAAATCATAGCCTGTCTGATCAGAATACAACAAAGCTAAAACATTCTGCGTCCCCTCAGTCTGCGAATTAGCTTCCTTTGTAAAAGTAGCATCCTTACGTCCAGCTGCATCATAGAGAATGTGACTGCCATCTATAGTAGAAAGCCCATTGGTTTTAAACGCCAGAGAAACATCAGCCAGCTTACCATCCGTAGAGGTTGCCGCCGTAGTCGTTACCGAGCCATCTTCATTTGTCACATTGCTGACAATTTTCAAATATTCCCCATTGTAAACAAGCCCATTAGGCAGATTATTCTCCACACCTGTATATGCAGGCATGTCTTTTCCACCATTTGAGCCATTATTGTACTTAGCAGCTTCACTATCAAGCGTTCCATTGGCCTTGAAATAACCATAATCATAAACAGTGGTCTTAATGCCTTTAAACTGGCTGGTAAGCATAGGCTTAGACTTACCCTCATAGATACGCCAAGTGGGACGGGTGACTGCCCCCGTGGATTCGTTGATGGTAACACCGCCGGTGTTGGAGATGTCAGAGCCCCAAGCAACATAATTGTTGTATACCCTACTTGTTGTAAAATCAGTGATAGACTGACTTGAGGATTGACCGGAACTATCATATACTAAGGAATCTCCATTAGCGTTTAATGCAATTGTATTATAAATTGTAGTACTTGCTCCTGCAGAATTACCGTCTATAAATTCTGCAAAAGTATAACTATTAGAAATATTGACGGGAGCACTAGATTCACCGAACATACCAAATCCGTCTGTTATATTCCCAGTGCTATAGCTATTCTTTATCGTAATAGTATTGCCTGAACCATGTCCGAAAAAACCACTACCATATATGTTACCAGTATTATAACATTCATCAATAGTCACTCCGTTAGCTTCACCAATAAGCCCCCCCGTATAATAATAATCTTCTGGATGTACTTCTGTATTCAAGTTAAACACACGGACAAGAGTTGTGTTTTTAGCATCATTTACGATAGCTCCTACAGGTGTATCTGCAACTGCGCTACTTCCTATGTTAGAATCTTTAATTCCAAAGTTGTAAAGTTTTCCACCCTCTATTTTAGAAAACACCCCACCAGTTGTAATCGTCGAATCTTTTACAACATACCCATTTCCTTCCAATTCTCCCGAAAAAGTATTAGTTACCGAGGAAGTCAGGCCACTAATATCTTCTTTAAGCATATATTTGCCACCGGGGGTACTATTGATATCACTCCAATTAGAATTGCCTACCAGCTTGTAATATACAGGTGAAAAATCATTGCCATCAGTCAGACTTTTACCCGTATACCCGGTACTCTCTCCATCTGAATTACCAACATGAATATACCCACCATCACCTTTATCTGCCTTTAATACTACGGAAGAAGCCGTAACTCCCGTAGTTTGGTAAGTTGCAACATTTGTTCCCCCATCATTTGTTTTGGTAGAATCATTTACAAAACGGACATTCTGGCCTTCCATTACCACATTAGTAGCATTTATTGTACCTAAATTGACCACATCCGTAGCTACTCCTGCCGAAGTATCAGCCAATACTGTCGTCATATCTCCTGCCGTAGCCGCCGCAACTGCTGCATCCGAGCTAACATACCGTGTAGAAGCATAAAGACTCCCTACATCTACGCTGGCTGTCTCGCCAAAAATAACTCCATTGGGGTTAATAATATATACTTCATTGCCCCCCTTGATTGCGCCATCAATCTGAGATGTATTCATACCAGAGACAATGTTCATATAATTTCTTGTTTTTTCGCCATTATCAAATAGAACCGTCTCTCCCTTAGCCACAGAAAAATCCTGCCAGTCAATGACATTATTAGTAATCTTGCCATCAATCTTGGTAGTTGTGCCAGAAGTTGTAATTGTAGCACTGGGCACAGTTGCCCCACTACTATCAGTAGTAGTTGTTACCACCGTGCCCCCCACAGGCGCACCATAAGCCACGGGCACAATACTAAACATCCCTGCCGACAGGGCAATACCTACGGCTATGGCAATTTTTTGCTGATTACTGTCCCTGCGCATTTTTCTACACCCCATTTATCCTTACATCTAAAAGCATATCACTACATTTTCATTTTTAGACAGTCGTCCTTTATGTATATCGACAGAAATCATGTCTTTCTTAAGGGCAAAGGCTCTATTTTTTACACTACAGTCAAAAAAATAGGGCAATGCCCAAACACATTGCCCCTGCAGATATATTATTGTAATAAGCTTAATACAGCGCTGCTATTCTGATTAGCCTGCGCCAGCATAGACTGTGCAGCTTGCGTAAGCACGTTGTTCTTAGTATACGCCGTCATTTCTTTTGCCATATCAGCGTCCCGGATAACAGATTCTGCCGCATTGGTATTCTCATTCGACGTTGTCAGATTAGCTATTGTATAATCCATACGGCTTTCTACCGAACCAATCGTTGTTTGCTGGTTCAGTGCTTTTTGCATCGCTAATTCCAACACACTAATCGCGGCATTCGCTTTTTTCTGTGTTGCTATAGACAGCGTACTTCCATCTGTAGCCCTAAGCCCCAAAGCCACACTGCGCATATCAGAAAAGCCTATTTTTACACTCTGATTCGCTTTTGTTCCTACTTGAAATACCATCGCATTATCAGGGGATGGATCTTCCGCACGAACAGCCTCATAAAAATCATTCAATACTGAGTTTGCTGTTCTATTTATAGTTCCATCCTTATTGACTACATTTATCGTCAAACCTGAAATTTGTCCATCTAAACCTGGATTTGCAGCTGTGAATACCAGCGCATCATTTCCTTTAACCGTAGTCACTTGTTCTCCTACACGATCTGTACCAACATTTGCGCTTACATTAAGATTCATAACACCTCCAACACTTGTTCCATCTAAACTTGTACTCCTTGTTAAGAGAAACCCCAGTCTTTGAGTACCCACAGGATCTAACTCTAGCATATGCGTTTTTCCTTGTCTTACATAAGAAATTTCTATTTTACTATCACTTAGTATCCCCAAGCTACGACCTGAGAAATCTGTCAGATTAGTCAAACGCGTTGCTGTACTTACTCCTTGTGCCAAGCTTTCATTAACTAGAACAGTATACGTCCCCGGACTCTTTACATAGTTATTATGCGACCCGTCCAGCATAATCTTTCCATTGTACTGAACATTGGCATTTTCATCGAGTTGGTCTACAGCCTGATCCAGTTCCTTCTGGATGATGGCTCTGTCGGCATCGGTATTGGTGTCATTGGCCGCATTGATGACTTTTTCTTTGAGCGTGCTAAGAATATCTACAGTGCTCTGGATGCCACCTTCGGCAACTTTGAGCATACTTGCCCCTGTCTGAGCGTTGTCAATGTCCTGACTAAGGCTACGCATCTGCGTAAGCATCTTTTCAGAAATAGAATAACCTGACGCATCATCTTCAGCACTATTTATCCTCATACCAGAGGCAACTTTTTTTAAACTTTTAGACAGAGCTTTGTCATTTTTATCCAGCTGATTCAATGTATTTTTAGCCGGCATATTATTCTTTACCACCATAGCCATGACTGATAACCTCCTTGTTCCATTACCTAACAAATGCCGAGTATTTTACATACTTTTCTTAATTATCATCTTTATATTTTTCATATTCCATTTGATCTAACATATAATTTAAAAAATATATACAACCTGTACTATTATCATCATACAATGACACTTTTGAGCTAATTCCTTTTTTTATAAATTTATTCATCGATATTTCCTCAAAGATTTTCATATTTGTAAGTATTTCATTCATAGTTAAATTACGAAGTGCCTTTTTCCAAATTTTTTTCAAATTGCTTTTGCCAATTTTTTTACCAAATCTTCTAATCATAGTATAATCATAAAGCCATTCCGGACACTGTAATTCTTTAAAATTATTCAATATATTTATTTTACTTTTATTATCCAAAATCTCAATATTAAGCTTATACATGTTATCATCTAAACGCGCTACATATACTGTGATATCCTTTGATAAATCATCTATAGTTTTTTGACAATCAATATAATCTCCTAATGACATCTCTGCCCCTATTATCACTTCTTTTAAACATGATTTCATATAATACAACTTATTCGGAAATACTCTTTCCCTTCTCGTCTGCACTCGAATACGAAATTCCTCTTCATATTTCCATACACCGGATTTACGACTTAATACTTCATCAATAAAATCTTTTCCGCTTTCAAATGAAAACGTTGGTCTTCTCAAATCGTTTGTATATACAATAGGAATCAATCTATGATAAAATTTGCTACCCAAAACTTTTTCATTTTCTTTTATATTAAAAAATTTTTCTAATGATTTATCCATTTCATCAAAACTAAACCCCAAGCATATTCCTCTATGACTATCAGCATAGTGTGACCACATCAATACGTTGTCATTATTTTTCGTAAAACATGTCACTCCGTATTTAGTATTATATATATGAGATTTATCAGTTCCCCTTTGTATCCTCAAAATCTCATCATCACTCATTTTTCTTAAAACATTTTCCTCGCATCCTTCTTTAATACACATCTTAAAAAAAGATTCCTTATTGTTTTGATCCAGCACAAAACGTGGATAACTATCAAATGGATCATTAAATTTTTCAGGTGTATTATAATAAAGAGTTGACTGCTTTAGACCATCTCTTACATAATCTTTCCATACTGAATATTTATACAAAATCACAAAAGCTGCACTCCTTTATGACAAGATTACTAATTACTAATTTCGCTTCAAATATTGTTCACTGTCGTTTCATAGAATTGTCAGATATTTTCTAACCCCCCGTGAACTAAGGGATATAGCAATGGCGATAGCTGATTCAAACGTGAATATAGTTAATATCTTATTTACATCTTTACATCATTCACAAAGCTCTTTATCACCATAGCGCCATAGTGGCCGATCTCCTTGTTCCCTGACAAAAATTTATTCAACAGGTAAGTCTGCACACTCTTCCATGCAGATTTGTCGACTTCTCTATAATGTATATCGGTGAAATTTTCTTTTCCTTAATACTTGCCACAAAATTTTTCACAAAAAAAAGCCGACACCTTTGCCAGCCTCGTATATGGTATATCAGTAAAAATCGACTATCAGTTTTTACTTTTGAGTTTTTGAGCTATAATGTCCACATTAGGAAATATTGCTTTTGTACCATGCTTGTGCTTATTTAAAACCTTTTTTGTTGCGATAATCAACTTCTTTTCCTGTGCCCCGTCTATTCTAACTGGCAGTCCAGATATGGTGTCCATATACTCATTTTTTATATATGTGTCTGTTATAGGACACATATTTTGTAATAAGAATGCTTTATTATGACCTAGCACATCATAAAACTTAATTGTATCACATTTCCCATAACGCTCCTTTATTTTTGCTTCTATCTTTGAATATTTATTTGTTTTAGATGATATTGGCACCATCCAATATATACCGTCCTCTTTCAGTGCACAAAAATAAGGCTTGTCATGAGATATGCCACTGACTGTTTCATGATTACGTTGTATATTGTCGTCAGGGAAATCTTTAATATAATCATCTTTTACAAAATAGAAGTGTCCTATTTCCATGTGAGCCTCCATAACATAAGAGGCTCTAATCATTCCGACTAGAGCCTCTTGTATGAACCCAGCCTTTTGTTAGTCGCCTGCTGGGAAACGACAATATCTGAGCTCGACCTCTTTTTAGTCGCGTATCGAGTAGCGACATCATCAAGCAATATCTTACTTGATATGATTATGTTACCATCTATGGAGAAGTTTGTCAACAGCTTTTACATCCATTTCCGCTCTATCCTGCAGCTGTGTTCACGGGTCTTTTTGTCATAGCTTACCCCCACGAGGATTATTTCTTTGTAATCAAGGTTCCGTAATACCTGAGGGTAGTTGTCTTCTTTGATCTGGCTAAGGGCGGTATGAGCATCGTGATTCCATTTTAGTTCTACTACAATGGCAGGGCGGTCGGCGAAGCGTTTCTTGGGAATGAAGACGATATCGGCAAAGCCTTTGCCGGTGGGGAGTTCCCTGATCATCTGATAATGCTGCCGTGCGGCGTAGTAGGCAAGGGACAGCGTATAGGACAGGGCATTTTCATCGTTGTACTGGATATGGCTGGTTTCTAAGTGGGCGGCGGCTATGCCCTGGGCAACGGCAGTTTCATCCCCTTCCAAGGTTGCCTTGAGCAAGGCTTTGGATTTTTTGATGGAGCGCATGACTTCCGACCATTCGGAACGGGTGGTGGCAGTGACGAATTCTTCCATGATTTCCTTGTTGGGCACGAAAATTTCTTTATTCGGTTCGTCATAGCCGAGATAGCCTAAGTGAACCAGCAAGGTCAGCACATCATCAGCACTATGGAAAGTAACCATATCATTGACGAAAGAACGGCTGTCAATCTCCACTCTGCCGCCTGCCATAACGGTGAGTATAGCATCGCGCAGACCGTCATAATTCATATCAATGTAGACGCGCAGGGCTTCAAATGTCTCGGTCTGATTCCAGTAGTTGTTAAACTTGCCCATCAGCATGCTCTGAACTACGGAACGGGGGCTGTAGACCTCACCGCAGCCTTCCAGCCGATAGCCGTCATACCATTCTTTGGTCTGAATGAAGTCCATATTGTAGCGCGTGCAGAGTTCTTTCACTTCATCCTCGGTAAAGCCGGTATAAACCGCCAGCCTGCCCTGATCCAGCATGGAAAATTCAGAGAACATATTGAGCGCCGAGTGGGTGCCGTATTTTTTGATGGGCAGAATGCCGGTCATATAGGCAAGAGCGATGTATTCCTTATCCTTCAGCCAATCCCGCAGGAAGTCCAGATATTGATCCTGCTGCTCCTTGTGGTTTTTCTCTTCGCGGAAAATACAGTCCCATTCGTCAATGATGATAACAAACTGGCGATGGGTTTCGTTATAAATATCCTGCATCGTAAACATCAGCTTGTCTGTCATCAGATAATCAAAATCAGGATATTCACGCAATAAATCTCTTAGTATTGCTTTCTTTAGCAAGGTAAGCAACATCGTCATGTCGGTGGAGTTACTCAAAAACTCCTGCATATTGATCTTTATTACATCATAATTGCTCACATGCTTCGCAAAACTTTTATCGCTTTCAATTTCCATGCCGTGAAACAAGGTTCTGCCATCCACAGTATGGTCATAATATGCGCTGATCAGATTTGCCGACATTGACTTGCCAAAGCGCCGCGGTCTGCTGACACATACAAAGCGCTGCTCCGTATTGATGACATGATTGAGATAGCTCAGCATGCCGCTTTTGTCCACGTATATTTCACTGTTGCGGGACTGTTGCAGCTTCCCTGCGCCCGGATTCAGATATGTGCCCATGTTGCCGACCTCCATCCTGTCGTGTATTTTCTAACTATATTATAGCAAAAACCACCCTCAACGAGAGTGGTTTTTTTAGAATATAATTCTATTATTTGCTCATAGCTTCCTGTACAGCTACAGCTACGGCTACGGTCATACCAACCATCGGGTTGTTGCCGGCGCCGATGAGGCCCATCATGTCAACGTGTGCCGGTACGGAGGAAGAACCTGCGAACTGGGCATCGC
>ERZ842401.3046-NODE-3046-length-21350-cov-67.427612_pt1 | contig 21350 bp, 21 predicted proteins | sample MGYA00521270_ERZ842401 | MGnify/ENA primary metagenome ERZ842401 (study PRJEB31892, sample SAMEA3878208) | bioreactor metagenome | biome: Moose rumen | place: Sweden | collected 2011-10 | study: EMG produced TPA metagenomics assembly of the PRJEB12797 data set...
GCCAAAATTTCATTGCTTTTACACATAATTGTTTGTTGTTTATTTGGTTAATACTTTTGTTGTTTTCTTGTTCTCCTGTTCTTGCCAGAAGAGAATGTCCTCCCTCGCCAGTTCATACTGTGTTTCCAAATCTCCTTTGTTATACTTATTGCCATACCAGTCTTTATACATGGCTTCAACATCACCAAAGGAAAGGCTTGGATCATTGGTTAACAGGTCATAAATCTCACTATAGAGGTCATCATAAATGCAATCGTAGTAGTTCTGTCTCTCGAATCGGGCTGTATCATCAATATGCGGATAGACCTTGGTACACGTTTTGATGATATGCTCAACAAAAGACAGACAGTTAGAGACGGCTGGCTTGAACACAAATTCCTGGTCAGAATGTGGTTTGTAATATCCACAACTCAGGTTGATACATGAAATAGCCAGTCCGTTATCCTTCAGGGCCTCGATGTCGGTCATCATTCCTTCTTCCTCAAAATATCCGAATTTCTTGTAACCGATGTCCTTCAGGAAATCATCACTGCATAAGGAAGTCCAACCTATTTGTGTAATCAGGTCGTTGCTTCCTTTGCGGTCAGGCTCGATAACAAATCGGCAGTCCTTGAAAAAGCTCATGTCTGCCTGTTCCGAACCTCTACAACCAACCTCTTCCTCCACGAAAAAGCAGAGTTTGAGGCAATCAAATTTCTGTAAGCACTTCAAGCCAATCCAAAGGCCAACTTTATCATCAGCTCCCAATCCTTGCTGTTCCTTTCGTTTTGGGGAGAAACCAATGATAATATCCTCGGCCTCGTATGCCATGAAGTCATTAGAGTGTCGTTCCTGTACCTGATCCATGTGGGCCACAATACAGGGAAAAGTATCTGACTTGCCCTTGGTAATGTAAAGATTACCGGGCTTGTCACAAGTGATAGTTGCTTCTGGAACATTCTGTTTTACCCAGTTCCAGATGAACTTTCTGATTTTGCCCTCCTTTCCACTCTTGGAATGGATGCAGAAGAGCTGTTTCAATAATGAAAAATCCATTGTCATTATGCTGCAAGATTAAATTCAAGTAAAGTCTCATATCCGAAGGGCTTTCCTACCTCTTTATTTATCACATCGAAGTAGAGACCGCCCCACTCATGCAGTTCATCATGCTCGATAAGGTCTAAATAAGATTCAGTGGAGATAGTCTTTTCCTCGTACTCACAGGTAATGCAGTTGTACTTCATGTATGTTTTCAGGTCGTTGGCATACATGTAATACTCATCGTCGTAGTCAGAATAGTACCAATTCTCTTTCATGTACTCTAATTCTGCCTCTTCCCGACAGCCATCACTACAGTAGCCTTTCTTTGTGACTTCGCTGTAATATACATCGTCATCAGCTCCGTAATAGTCTGGATTTAGCATCTTCTCACCACACTTAGGACACTTTACAACATCGTCCTCGTGATACCACTTGTTGTTGAACCGAACAAAATCCTCTCTGTCCTCAACATCAACAGTCTCTTCGTTGCCATGATAGTAGCAAGTACACACTTCCCATACATTGCAATCATGGTAGGAGTCATATTCGTCAGGTTCATCATCTTCTGGGTCTGGATGTGACAAACTACCTCCAGTAACGTCGAGTTCATAGTGTCCATGACCGTAATTGTCAGCTTCTCGGTCGTTCATGGAATACCATTTGAACGTATCCATATAGCTCAGGTCATCGTCCCAGCCAAGATCACAGTCTATTGTAAACTGCTTCTCTGAAAGGGATTTTCCGTGGATGTCTAAAATTGCATTTGGCTCGTGACAACTTGCTCCTATTTTCTTGTAGCAATCAATCTCACCAGCCCTGATCAATGCGTCAATCAAGGCTCGCTTATAGATGTCATTGCATTTGTAGGAATACTGGCGTTCTGCGTATCTCCAAACTTTGCCATCCTCGTCGTAAACCTCGGTGAAGATAATACACCTGGCGATAATCTTTCCGTTCTCATCTTCCAAGTAGGCGGCTTTGGCTTTAACCGCGTCCTTGTAGAAATAGTGAAATCCTTTATCTACCATGCAGGAAACGAAACAGTCTGAGTCTTCGGTATAGCCCTTCAGACGTTCAGAATCGTAAATGTCAGCGAAGTTCTCATTGACATATAACTTGTTCTTAGGTAATTTCCCGATAACATGAGCAGTCCACTCCATGTTAAACTCTTCACAGAGCCAGATGACGATAGTGTCATTGAGAGTCTTACCGAACTTGGTAGCTTGGATAAGGTGCTTCATAAACTTACCGCACTTCATCTTGAAAATCTTCCCGACTTCGTTGTTGTAATAGCGGACGGCATTGGGTGTGCCATCTTCGCAGATGCCCTCTAAACTGTCTAGACTATACTTGTCGCTGTAGTAGGTCTGCCCAAGAAGATTGATTTTGTAGGTGAGTTTCTTGCTCTTAGCCCCACTTTCATGCAATTTCTTGGTGATGTAGTTCCTGAGATCCACAAGGTTGTTGAAACTGAATAGCGTGAGATCTCCACTCTTTACTGCTGACTTGAAGAGTTTCTTGTCCTTCAGTAGTGATAGCAGTATCTTGTTTTTTCTGGCTTTCTCGTCGCCAAAAACACGAACCCCGAAGATTTGCTTGAATTCCTCGAAGTTGTTGAATGATTTGATGTAAAGCATTGTTCTTTTTGTTTATTATTGTTGTCTGATAGGAGCAAAAAGAGAGGGACAATCACCTTTTACAGTGAAAGTCCCCTCCTCGGAGAACGGTTGAGGTTGTTTCCTCGGTCGTTCTTGTTTATGACAGGAACCAGGCATATTCAGGGTTAGTTCCCTCTAATGCTCTCTGGATTCCAAATACAAAGTCTACGCTCTCTCTCTCACGATCTAGCCACTTATCCAAATAAGATTGCTTGACGGCTTCCGTGAAGAATTGGAGTAGTTGCCATAGTGTTATAGTGTCGCTTCCCGGTTCTTTCTTGAAGTTGGGATTCTCGACATAGCCTCGTACTACGGCGTTGACTGCTTGGTCGCCCACGGTTATGTTGGGCAAAGCTAGTTCTGTCTTGGTCGTGTTGGGCAAAGCCTGATAAAGTCTCAGACGGCCAACAATCTTACAGAACTGCTCTTCGGTGATACTGGTGTTACCCAGTGCCTCCAGTGTTCTCAGCTCGTCATCCTTGATAGGATCGAAGCCATTGAACAGTTCGAGTGCTTTCTCCTTTATGTCGGAGGTAGTCATGCACTCAATGTTGCCTGTAAATCCTGAACAGGACAGGCAAAGATTTGAACAGACTCTTACCTGCCAGCCCACAAAGATTTTGTACTTAAGTGGGGCCTGGCGGCCATATAGTTTGTCCTCGTTGTAAGCTCGCACTCCACCGATGCAAAGATGCACCAGTTCATTGTTGATGGTTCGGGACAGTCCTACAACGTGGCATACAAACGCCATACGCTGATAATAAACTGTCTTTTCGTCATCAGTCAGTTCGCTCGCTTTCTTTTGTAGAGCCGAAGGTACACGACCGTTAATCTGGTGTGATACTCGGATCTCTACAGGGGTTAAGTCCCCAAATACGCTTTTGCCAGCCTCCATCACACTACCGATAAAGCTCTGGTGGCTCACGGTTAAGGTGTTGTCTGCGAAGGTCGGCACTATTGATTTCTCAGAGAGTTCTTCCAGCGTGATTGCTGATGTGTTGCTCTCAATGAAATTCGGGTGGTTGTTGGGATCGTAATCCTCAATTACCACGGCTTCCTCAATGTCATCACTTGGAATGACAAGGGGTGAAGAGACAGTTCCCACGGTGGGTTCTATCTCCATTGTTTGGTTTTTCTTAGCCATTTTGTTATTGTCTTTTAAATGGTTTGTTACTTGGGCAGGCTAATTTTCCGTTTTAGCGTAGCCCGAAATTTCTTAGTTCCCTTCAGTGTAAAAATAAGCACGTCAAGGGCAATTATCACCAGCTCTTCAATTTTTTCATACTTCGTCATTCTCAGAGTTGGTTACAGTGTTCTTTCGCCTCATTGAACCTATCTTGTCAGCCGTGTCTTTTACCAGGCCACTCACGATAGCAATGTTAGCGATAATTCCTAATAAGTTTAAAATTCTCTTCATTTGTTTCTTGATTTTTTTAGTTGTTAATATTAAAATTTGATTGTAAAATTGTTATTCTATACATATAAGGGTTTCAAATACTTCTCAGAAAAGAAAAAATAAGTGGGAAAATCATACTTTTTCAGTAGATTTTTCCATCTTATCGTGTGAGTTTATTCTATGATTTGAACGATATAACAACTATAGTGTATAAAGTATCATAGCTACCGCCCACAGATGACAGAGGATCAATAACTCTTCGCTATCAATCATGTCATCTTTACTAGTTTTGTTTTTTATTTTTTGTAAGGCTCTGCTTTGTCTTTTTCTCTATTTGCAGAGCCTTTGTTTTTCTATTCAATATTAAGGATTTGGGACGTTCTGTAGACGGTGGGCTTTTGAGGGTTTTCAAAAGGTAAAAAACGCCATTCGCAAAGGTTCAGATTCTTATATCTGATAGGGTTCAAAAAAACTGGACTCTGCATTTATTCAAATAAACAATAAATAGAAATGGAAATAAAAAATATTAATAGTTTAAATGAACTCGGTGAGTATTTCAGAAAATTCACCGATGTAGAAAAAGCGTTAAAGTGGATTGCAAAGTATGGAGATATTGATAATTGCTCTTTGCTTTATGATGACGATGTTCGCCCGTACATAGAGGAAAATGCTGCACGGCTTATTGGAAGTCACTTGAAAGGGTATATAGATGATCTAATTCATGGGTTGTTAACTTGTGAAAAGAATGGTTATCTTTCTCTTGCTCTTATTGAAGGTGATTTTATATTGTGTTCTGAAAGACTAAAAGCCGTATATGCTCATATTTCAGATGGGAAGAAAAGATGCAAGAAAGCTAGTTCTGACTTGGATTTTCATAATTGCTATGAGGATATGATAGATTGTTTCAACATTCCTGATGTCGTGGACAAAGTTAAGAGGAACCTGCTTGACATAAAAAATGAACTTTTGACAGACAGGGAAAAATACAGAAGCATTATGGCCAATTATGGAGTTGATATTGATGCCGAAGGATTATGATTTACCAAGGCTCAAACTACTTAGAGAATAAAAAAGATAAAATGGAAACAGAATTATACGGCTATCTACGAAGGTTTGATAGCATAGAAGAAGCAGAGGGCTTTCTTCGTAATCGGTGTGAAATACCTCATTACTACAAACTTAACGATGATACATTCCCGAAGTTTGTAGATGCTAACATCGGATGGATTACTTGTGATTATTTTGATGGCGGGCTTGATGTGGATGAATGGAACGAAATGCTGTTATGTGATATTGATAAAGCAGCATCGGAATCTCTCATAAACTCCCCATTTTTATTGTGGTCGGATAAGCTACAGACCTGTTTCGCCCATATCGAAGGGTGTAGTGAGGATGGTGATGAAGAAGAATTTGCAAAGTGTTTCATCCAACTTATTAAAGCCTATGATATTCCTAAGATTGTGAGTGATACGGTTAAATCCATGCTGCAAAGAAAGCATGAGATTATAGCTAATATCAAATATTTCTGGAATGGGCTTGCAGAATTCGAATATGAAAACTTGGAAAAGATAAAGGTTGATGGTTTACTTAGGATCGAAACGTAGGATAGTAAACGAGATTTTGCCTATTATGCTTGGGAAAATGGAAGTGGGACAAACTTTCGTCGATGCTTTCTCTGGAGGTTGTAGTGTTGTTTGTCTCGTACCAGAAGAGTATCGGAGAATAGCCAATGACAATAACCGCTTTTTAATTGCCATGTTGAAAAGGTTTGCAATGGATGACACTTGGAAACCGCCCACTTTCATACCCAAGAATTTCTATGATGAAGTACGAAATTCTTGGCATAAGAACGATGGAAAATTTGACGATGCTATTATAGGATGGGTTGGCTTCATGGCATCGAGGTCTGGTAGGTTCTTCGATGGTGGCTACTCAGGACATAATGCAGGAGGTCGAGACTATATCAGTGAAAACATACGGAACATCACGAGGCAAAAGGATAGTCTGAAAGGAGTTGAATGGCAGTGTGGAAGCTATGACAAGATGATAGTTCCTAAAGGTTCTCTTATATATTGCGACCCGCCATATAAAAAAACGTCTGGCTATACAACATCCAAGAACTTTGATTATGATGCCTTCTATGATTGGGCAAGACAGATGAAACGTGATGGCCATACTGTTTTTGTAAGCGAGTATGACATGCCTGGAGATTTTCAATGTGTATGGTCTAAACAATTAACGAATTCTCTGAATAACACTAAGACTTACAAACCGACAGAAAGGCTATACACTTTATGAGATTATTAACAAAATTGAATTGATTTATGAGAACAAAAGAACAATTTGAAAATGAAATATATTATGGAATTCAGAAGTTTACCAGTCCATCAGAAGCGTTCAAGACTATAAGAGGACAGTGGACAGATGATAATTTAGCATGTGAGAGTAATATAGTAATTATGGATGATGAAACCTTTCCACATGAAATATTTTGCAGGGCATTCCTGAAATACAGCGAATATAAACTAGGCCAAATCACAAAATATGAATGTGATAAAGCTTTGGGTAAGAGAGCTGATAATATAACAGATTATTTGCTGGATTTCAATTTCTTCTTATACTCTGGTTTGAATGGTTGTTTTTACACTTCTAGAATGGAGTATAAGGATGACTTTGTTTACATGTGGAATGAACGACAATGGGACATCTATTATGAACTTTCTCAACTATATTCTTTCGATAAATTAGTCAAAGACGCACAGACTTTTTGGAAGGAACATGATTTTGAAATATCTGACATGGATGATGCCCAAGATATATTAGGTTGGATAACCTATGATTAATATAACTATGGAATTGGGATATGTTTTAAACTCAATAATTGAAGATATAAAGTTAAACGCTCCTGACAACCCATCCAAGCAGCCCCATGAAATAGTTTGGGCTTTTCAAGAGGCAGCGAAACGGATCAACTCAGGCTTTATAAACAAAGACAGTTCCATATTGGTCTACAATATGAAATGTTGGGTAGATGTACCAGATAGTAGCTTGAAGATATTTCTTAGGTATGCTTTGGAAGCCTATCTTAATGACCCACTAGCTGCAACGGAGAAGAAGAAACTGGAGGATCTGATTAAGCAGTTCCCATATTCAGCATTAGAGAGGTTCCCAGAGCAGTCCAAGGATAAGATAAACTTTGAGAATGGGACGCTTAACCTCACGGACGGCAAGTTATACAAGCATGACAGGAATGACTTTTTCCGTTATGTCCTGCCATACGACTACGATCCAAAGGCAAAGTGTCCCATGTTTGAGAAGTATCTGAGTGAAGTGCTTCCAGAAAGAGAGGAAAGGATGGCGATAGCTGAATATATCGGCTATCTCTTTACCTCCCTGAAATTAGAGAAGGTTTTGTTCCTGTATGGGGCTGGACTGAATGGAAAATCGGTTCTTGTGGATATAATTGAGGCTCTGCTTGGAAAGGAGAACATAAGCCACGAGTCTCTTTCGGATATGTGTGGCGATAACGGTTCCAACAGCAGGTCAAATCTTGTAGCTAAGCTTCTGAACACATGCTCTGACGTGTCGGCTAAGGCATTCCAGGGCGATGTGTTCAAGCGTCTTGCAAGTGGAGAGCCTATATCGTTCAAGATACTCTACAAGGACGTAAATACATCGACGGACTACGCAAAGCAGCTGTTCTGCCTGAATGAACTGCCAAGGACAAGTGATACTAGCAACGGTTACTTCCGTAGGTTCCTGATAGCTCCCTTCCTGATACAGATACCCAAGGAGAAGATAAACCCCAAGCTGGCCAGTACAATCATATCATCTGAACTGCCTGGGATTATGAATTGGGTGCTACAGGGAAGAGAGAGATTACTGAAACAGAATGCCTTTACGGAATCAAAAGCTATGACAAAGGCACTCGAAAACTACAAATCACAATATACAACGGAAAGGAAGAAAGGAAACAGCCTTCTCCTACCGCCATTTTATAACAATGTTTGAAGATATGCTAAGAATAGTCTGCGGTGAAGGTACAGTAGCCGCAGACCAACAGCATCAGGAAGAAGAGCCTGATGTGGAAGTTGTGAAAGAAGAAGAGAATCCGAAGAAAGAGATCCATACAGTTACCTGCAAATACGATAATGACGTATTGGCCTTGGAAGAAAAGTATGGGAACCTCGAAGGCAAAGAGATAACGATAGACTTGCAGACACTCCTTCAGCTCGTACCCAGGGAAAGGAGAAGAATTGATGCTTACCGGGGATTACTGAGCTATCTGGAGGACAAGAGGAACTGCAAGATAACGATAACTTCAAGAAAGACAAAAGTATGAATGAGAATATGATTTCCGTAGCGACACGCATGTATAATCCCGACCAGTTGTTTGATATGAGCCTGTTTGACGTTCTTGGAGCAATACAAAAGGGCAATCTCTACGGTTATGACTTGATTGGGATAACACAGAAGATACAATCACTGACAGACAAAGAAAAACGGAACGAGCTGAAATATCTGTGCTTGCCAGTTGCTATGTTTAACGGCACATTCCACTACAAGAACAATAACAGTCTGAAAAGCTATTCCCATTATACGGCGATAGACTTTGATGAGCTGCAAAGTTATGACGATATGAGGCACCTTGCAAACAGATTGACGAAAACGCCTTGTGTCATTTCTTTCTTCATAACGGCAAGCGGAAGGGGAATGAAAGCTATTATCGGACATGACTGCGATAATCCTGACTACCATGATGAGCTTTACGGACAACTGCTAAAGAAGTTTCATCTGGATTCTGCAACAGGAGAAACGGATGCCTCTTGTCGTGACTTGGCTCGTGGGAACTATATCAACTACGACCCGAACCTATGGATCAACTCGAAGCATGTCCCATATCATTTTGAGCATGATCCGAACTATGTACCCAAGCCAAAAGCAGCAAACACATATAACGGAATGGCCTATGATGTCGGAATGATGAAATGGTATCTCTCAACAACAACGGTCATCAGGAAGAAGTCAGACGAGAGCATTATAAGCATACTCAATAGCTACTGGAAGAAGAAACAGCCTGAACGTTGGACTGAAGGACACAGGGCAATATCAATATTCAAGGGAGCATCAGAACTTTGTAGTCATGGTGTGGAATTTGACAAAGCCCTGAACTACATGATAAAAGAGTATATCCCTACAGGTCTTAACGATGAAGAAATATTCCGTCAGACTTATATGGGATATGCTAACAATATAGGAAGATATGGGAAAACGAGATATATGTTTGATAACTACGGATTATAGGGACTGAGAATAAATGAGAATAATAACAGAAGTAGCGGCTAAAGCCTAGAAACATCACTAATCACAACACCTCTCTTATTATGTTAGTAGTTAGTGATATTTTTAGGGCTTCGCCCGCTAAGTCTTATTACTCTTTCATCTTTATTATATCGGGGTCTTTTTTTATTCAACATTAAACTATATAGGAAATTTTCAATTTGGCTCCAAAAAAAGACCCAGATTCTTAATATTGTACAATCAACACTATAACAATGATAGTAAAAAAGGAACCAATAATAATAGATACAGGAATAGAGTACTTGTCGGATTGGAAGGATAATCAAGGAAGATTAAGGTTTGACAACTATCTTACCAATGGGAGGTTAATCGTGAACAAAGTTGCTACTGGTTGTGGCTTTACTACTTATTGCCTAAGTAACAATGAGCATACGATATTAGTTTCTCCTAGGGTATCATTGCTTCGTAACAAAATAGAACAATTCAACAGGGGGGAACAGTTATGCTATTACTTTAACCGTGAGAAAGACGAATCGGGTACGCAAATAAAGAGCTTTGATGACTTGGAGAACGATTTTGTCATTTATTGCCAAGGCTGTCAACAAGGAAATAGGCCGTTGAAGTTATTAGTTACTTACGATTCCCTTATCAGTCTTGCAAATATGCTGGAGCATAGATTTAAGTTCGATATTAACGCCCATTTCAGAATTGCCATTGACGAGGCCCATTGCTTGATAAAGGATGTTCCGCTGAAGGAGTATGAGAACAAATGCGTATTGTCTAACTTCATCAGCAAGATCTTCCAGTATGAGAAGCTTCTTTTCATATCTGCAACCCCTATTGTTAAATACATAGAGCAGATAGACGAGTTCAAGAACAACCTTGTGGATTATCGGGAGTTGATATGGTCTAATGTCAATCAGGTTAAGACACAGACCTATAGTTGTAGGAGTCCCCTTGACGCTTTTAATCAGATATACAAAAGGTATGCTAAGAATTCGACACCTTCAGGCTTTCATTTCTTTGATGTCATATACCGTGGAGGTTCTCCGTCTTATAGTACAGAGGCCGTTATCTTCCTAAATAGCGTTAAGGAGATAGGCGTTATACTCAATAAATATATTAATAAGAAGAAGCTTATAGACATTCAGGACGTTTCTATAATATGCGCACAAACTAAGGAGAATATCGATCGTCTGCACACAAAAGTAGACAAGAACATCAACATCCTCACCTCAATACCCAAGTACGGACAGAGGCATACAACTTGGACTTTTGTTACGAGAACGGCTTTTGAAGGTGTGGATTTCTACAGCCAATGCGCAAGCTCGTATGTCGTTGCCAACTATAATGTAGAGAGCCTGTGTATTGATATTGCCTCAGATATTCCTCAGATAATAGGCCGTCAGCGTGTAAAAAGCAATCCTTTCAGGGAAACATTGCACATATTCTTCACTAATAACGCGAGAGTTATAAATGATGCGCAATTTGAGGCAAACCAGTTAAAGAAAATGGAAGAGGCTAAAAATCAAATAGCAATCTGGAAATCAGCACCAGACTTTGCCAAGGGAACTGCATTAGATAATATAAACATTCTAATCGTTAAATCTGAATTTCCCATGTATGTTAAGACTGTGAACGGTTATCCAGAGATTAATAACCTGACCAAAATAGCAGAGCAATATTGTCGGGACATACTAAAGAACCACACAAGCTGGTTTGTTATGTCATCCACGGCGTTGAGTAGGAACCTATATAATGCGCCCGTACAGAACCTAAAGGACGAATTAACACTGTCTTTTGCAGTTAAACCAAGTATGACAAGAATTAAAAAGGCGCATGAATATTTCCTCCTATACCCACAATATAGCGCAGAGATATTTCAGATGCTTCATAATGAGGGTTTTAATGATATTGCCAGATACTTTAGTTCTTTATCGCTTGACAGGATTAAGGCGAATGGATTTGATACCTCGAAAATGGATAATGAAATTGCCAACCTGAACAAGAAGAGTGCCGTTGACCCGAAGATCGTGGCCTCGAAGTTTAAGCAGGGTGAAGTGTATAGCAAGAAAGCAGTCAAGGAGATATTGCAAGACCTATATAACAGCCTCGGTATTAAACAGACAGCCAAGGCAAATGAGCTTGAAAAGTATATCAGTTGCTCCATCGTGAAGAAGGATGGACTGAAGGCATATAAGATAAATTAAACGACCCAGACCTAACAAGTCTGAGCCGTTTTTTTTCTTGTGTTATAACAGTTAGGCGGTTGTGCGCATTTTTGCCATTTATAGCGCAAAAACCTATCCCTCCCAGAAAAGTGTTATTAATGTTATCTTGCTGATATTGTGACGATTGAAACGAGAAAAGTGTTATAACAAAAGGTAAAAATGTTATAACTCAATAACAATGTTATAACAAAAATGGGAGAAGTTCTTGACCCCTCCCCTGATGTTTAATGATGGCTTTTTTTGTTTTTATGTTTGCCTTTAGGGTGCAGTATTCGGCTAACCGTCATTTCGTTTACACCCAATTGTTGAGCTATGGCCTTGCCTGTAAATCCCTTCTTCTTCAAGGCAAAAACTTTTTCGCGTAATTTGTCTTTTGCCAGGTTGCCGTTACCACCATGAGAGTACTCCAATAGCGAACCGACATTTAGGAAATTTTCAACGTCTTTCAGCGTCTCAGAAGTAACAGCATCTTTTATCGGATTGGTGCTGACATACTCAAAATGCAAGTATGGATCGTCAACCATTTTTATGACTGTAGCATCACCTTTAACTTTCTCTCTGTCTTTCACTACTTTCAGCATCTTGATTTTCTCCCCCAAGTTTGTTGGTATAATCGCTATACACTGATTGTTAAAATTAGAGAGATTCGCACTGCCAGCCAAATCTTTCAGAGTGATATTCTCATCATAGCCTTTGATGGTATGAGCTACGATAATGAAAGTTACCCGATGGCCTTCATCCTTCGCAGTAGTCAAAATCTTTTTCAATTCACCGTAGAACTTTCTTGTTTTGTTACCTGAGAGAGCGGGAATTATTGAAGTAATGTTGTCGATGACAATGCAGAGTTCGGTATCACTATTTTCTACCTGCTTCTCGATGTCCTTCAGCAATTTGTTCTCGTCATCATACCAATATCCTTTAACTCTTTGCAATCTTTCTGGGAATACATGTCCCTTTTGACCATAGCGTTCCCAAATATCTTCATCATCCTGTTCTCCATCATAAACGAGTGTAGTTATTGGCTGTCGTGGTTGTTCGGCATCCTTTACCAGTTTAGTGGGTTGACCCGAAGCAATCTCAATACCCATCTGCATTGCCAATATGGATTTCCCCTCACCTGTCGGACTGAAAATGAGATTTATACCGCCTCGTCTGACATATTTACCACATAAGTCCTTTGAGCCAGGCATATTGGACTGCTGTCTGCCAATGATAGAATTTAACGTCTCAGATTTCATCGGTGGTGTGTTTGTTGGAGTTTGAGAGGGGTTGGTGTTTGTACTAGCAATTCTTCGTTCATGGTCTTTTCGCTTGCTATACTCTTTAAAACATACCCAAACTGCAAATCCAGTTGCACTGATACCAGCCAATTTGTAGATATTCTCCATGCTGCCTGCGCTTAATGTAATACCTAGGAGTTTCAGTTTAGGTGGCTGGTTCTTGCTGATGTCTTTAGCCATGTCTGCGAGTTCCCTGCACTCTTCCATCGTGTTACCTCTAACGGTAACATCACCAGACTTTAACACCAAACCCCTTTGAGGGTTGGCATGGTCTCTCTGACGCGCCATGTTATGCGTTCTGTTAGATTGCAATGAGGGCGCACTGTTTCTTTTTGTTATTTCTCTCATTATTAGTGATGCGATAAATTTTTATATAACTTCAAATATCCCTTTGTTAATAAGGGTTTCAGAGCGGTCTTTGATTTTTTGATTTGAAAATGACAGAGTAATTTTGCAGTCCCAAAACTGTATAATTATGAATGTCGGTAGCTATATTTTCTCCCAAGTCGTGGATTACATACCTCGTTATCAGTTTGACAAACTCGTTGCCAAGCATCGTGGAAACAGGCATTCGAAGGACTTGACCTGCTACAATCAGTTGTTGCATCTGCTGTTCGGCCAAATCACAGGTTGCGGCTCCCTGCGTGATATATGCCTGTGCCTTGAAGCGCACAAGCCCATGCTCTATCACCTCGGCTTTCGGAACACTGTCACCCAGCCATCGCTCTCCCGTGCCAACGAGAACCGCGACTATCGTATCTACGAGGGACTTGGCACGTATCTCATCGGTATCGTCAGACCTCTGTACTCGAAGATTGCCATACCTGAGATAACGGTGGATAACGTCCTGTATGCCCTGGACTCCACCACCATCTCCACCAGCATCAAGCTGGCATCGTGGGCATGGGGGAAATACAGCAAGGGTGCAGTGAAGATGCACACGCTGCTTGACCTTCGTGGGAGCATTCCAGCCAATGTCCACATCACGTATGGCAGATGGCACGACAGCAACGAACTGGATGTCATTGAACCTGAGCCTTATGCCTTCTACATGATGGACAAAGCGTATGTGGATTTCGATGCCCTGTTCCGATTCCACCTGGCTGGTGCCTATTGGGTGACCAGGCCGAAGGAGAACATGAAGTATGAAATCATCGGCCATAGGGAGTTGTCAGATGCAGACAGGAAAGCTGGTGTCACAGGCGATTTCACCGTCCGTCTGACAACTAAGTCGGTTGCACTCTACCCTGAGCCGATACGGGCTGTCTGCGTCTATGATGAAGAAGCTGGGGAAGAAATCGTGTTCATCACGAACAACTTCGACATCTGTGCATCCGAGGTTGCCTGCCTATATAGACATAGGTGGGACATTGAGGTTTTCTTCAAATGGGTCAAGCAGAACATCGTCGTGAAAACCCTGTGGGGCTATTCCGAGAATGCCGTGCGGACTCATCTTTGGGTGGCAGTCATCGCCTATCTGATTATAGCCAGAATCAAGGCGGACCACAAAAGTCCATACTCCATCACCGAGGTGGCTACGCTGATCAGAATCTCTGCACTGGAGAAGGTCACTCTCAGGGAACTCATCACCAAGCCACATGACTCTGTCAGTCTCAATCAATCTGTCAAAGAACTCTCTCTATTTTGAATATTTATACCTAACGCGATTTAATCGCATCAGTAGTATTCTCTCATTATAAGTTTTATTTACGGGAGGGCATTGAACCCTCCCAGATTAATAAATATGTGATATATTCGCCTTGTTTATTATGGCTTCTTTACAAAATCTTGAATGCTTTGCTTCCAATATACTGAACGAGGATTAAGAGCAGCAACGGCATTGACAAAATTGCGGATTTGCTGTGGAGTGTAGTCCTTCTTTCCGCTCAGAACACCAATCTTATAATGGTCACAGCAATCAAGAGACTGCTGTATCATTGAATAGCTTTGTTGTGGGTCAATGATAGGCTCGATGCTTGCCCACGTCGGTATTCCTGCATTGTGAAGGAGGCGCATTGACTTAATACGCTCAATATTAGGGCTAGCTCCTGGCTCTAAAGCATCACAGCCTGTGAGACTGAAACCAATTCGTACCATTGCCTTGCAGCTCAAAGCATATTGTACGGCAGGGTGATCCAACCAGTCAGCTCTTTTTGTAAGAACCTGTACAGGAACGCCCTGATTGATGGCAAAGCTGATACATTGCCAATTCAGATCAATGGTTCCTGGCAAACAAGGATCAGATACAAAGTTGAAGTGTAGTCCTCCATCCTTGATTATAGAGTCTCTGCACTTAACCAGTTCTGCGGAGAAAATTGAAAATGCAGTTGCAGCATCTTGAAGCGAAGCTTTAAGTCTGACATTTGTACCTCCCAACGTGGCCGACATTAGGCTGTGGTCGTTATAACAATATGCGCAATTGTGAGAGCAGCCGTTGTAGAGGTTACATGCCCAACCGCTATATTCGGCAGCCTTACCACTCGGCTTGTAAATTGCCCGACCGTGGAAGTTGTTGTTTACATACTCTCTAATCTCTGCCTCACTGATCTTCGGCACGTTTTTCTTCTCTGCGGCTACTTTCTTCACCTCGGTAACTTTGTTTTGATTCTGTTTCATTTTTAATATACATTGTTATAATAGGGAAAAAACTCTGGCTGCTTAGAGGCTTGGTCAAGTCGCATAAGCTCAAGCAACTTGTCCGTGTCAGTAATGATGCAGCGACCGCGCTGGCTGATGGCCGCATCAAACTTTCCGCTCTTCTTCAAACGCCATGCGGTAGTTATAGACTGGTGCAGGAAATCGGCAATACCTTGTAGGCCGTAAACAAGATGCTTTTCTCGCTCTATCTTTTCAACAGGCTCACCAAAAGGATGCACATAAGGTAGGGGTGATGCTGGAGTTGTGTCCGACGCATACCACATTGATGAATTGATGTTCTTCTCTTTCATAAGCGAATAATTTAAATGTTTCTGAAATTTTTTGCAAAGGTGAGAAAAACAATTCAAAAACCATAGACCTATGAAAGTAGTGGCTCTTTTGCAACCAGAATTGAAAGTGATATTTCCAAGATTGAAAGTGAAGAAGATAAAAATGAAAGTGAAGAATGTGTAAATCCGTTAATTTCTTAATAGTTATTTGCGAATAATAACCGTAATAGAGGATAATTGCAGAGAATCAGGTTTAATAGTTAATAGTTCGTTAAAAGTTTAATGTGGTAATTTTGACACTGTGGATTAATCCAGAGAATCGCATTTTGCCTCAAATTAGCCACGCCTCAATGGTCAGGGGGCAAAAATTCAAAAATGAATAGGAGTGGAATGTTTGTTTTCAAGCTCAAAAATAATACTGAAAAGAGGTGAAAACTAAGGAGGATTTTTGGAAAATGCCACATTTGTTGCCTCAAATTAGCCACAAATGACATTTTTTGGCATAAAAAAGAGAGTTAAACTTTTGTCTAACTCTCTCATTTTCAGTTACTTAACCTTGCGCTTCAGGATGGGCTTGAACCAACGACCCCCTGATTAACAGTCAGGTGCTCTAACCAACTGAGCTACTGAAGCGGGTTTTGCTTAATTGCGGGTGCAAAGGTACGATGTTTTTTTGAAATGTGCAAACTTTTTGGGGAAAAATTTGAGGAAAAGATAAAAAAAGTGCAATTTTCGGGTTAAATGTGCTGGAATGACGGGGAAAATAGGTAATTTTGCAGCCACGAATAACGAAAGTTGCTTTTTTATATGACGAAGAAGACATTCATTGTATGGCTGCTGACTGCACTGTTGCCTATGGGGCTAAAGGCGCAGGAGCAGAAGAACCATCATCTTGAGGTGGGCAAGAACCTCGATATATTTAATAATGTATATCGCAATCTCGACCTGCTGTATGTGGACACGCTCGACCCTGAGCAGACCATCACAGCAGCTATCGACGGTATGGTGCGCTCGCTGGATCCTTATACTGAGTATTACCCAGAGAGTGAGACAAAGAACTTGCAGATGATGCTGACGGGCAAATATGCGGGCATTGGGGCACTGGTGAAATATCATATAGGGCTGAAGCGCGTGGTTATTGACGAGCCATACGAGGGCATGCCTGCCGCTGAGGCGGGTGTACGAAAGGGCGACATCATCTTGTCGATAGACGACTCGGTGATGACCGACAAGCAGGTGGGCTATGTCAGCTCTCACCTGCGTGGCGACCCTGGCACCACGTTTATGCTGAAGGTGCTGAGGCCTTCGACAAAGAAGGAGATGAAGTTCAAGATTACGCGCCGCAACATCAAGATGCCAGAGTTGCCGTATTATGGGCTGGTGAGAGAGGAAGATGGAGAGGGGAAAGTGGGGAGCTTTCCTGTAGGCTACATCGTGCTGAACCAATTTACTGAGGGCTGTGCCCATGAGGTGCGTAATGCTTTCATCGACCTGAAGAAACAGGGTGCACGTGCTATGGTGCTCGACTTGCGCAGCAATGGCGGTGGCAGCGAGATGGAAGCGGTAGACCTGGTAAGCATCTGGGTGCCAAAGGGCCAGATGGTGGTTGAGAACCGCGGCAAGGTGCGCCAGGCCAGCCGTCGCTACGAAACGCGCCTGGAACCTGTAGATACGCTCATGCCGCTGGCAGTGCTGGTAGGAGGTGAGACGGCCTCGGCCAGCGAGATTACGGCTGGTGCACTGCAAGATCTCGATCGTGCGCTAATTATTGGTTCGCGCACATACGGAAAAGGCCTTGTGCAGGTGCCACTGGACATGCCTTACAATACGAACGTGAAGATAACTACCTCGAAATATTATATCCCTTCGGGTCGTTGCATCCAGGCCATCAACTATTCGAAGCGAAGAACGGAGAGTGGCGAGCGGAGAGAGGCTGGCTATAAGGAGCGTATTCCTGACTCGCTCACTCATGTGTTCTATACCCGTGGTGGCCGCGAGGTGCGCGATGGTGGTGGCATAAAGCCAGATGTGGAGGTGAAGAACGACACGATGCCCAACATTTCCTATTATCTCTCGTCGTCGGGTCTCGACTCTACCGAGGTGATGTTCGATTATGTGGTAGACTATATTGCCAGCCATCCCTCTATCGGGCCTGCTGCCGAGTTCAGGCTGAGCGATGCCGACTACGATGACTTCTGCCAGCGTGTGCTGGCCAGTGGCTTCAAGTATGATCTGGTCAGCCGCAAACACTTCGACGACCTGGTTAGGGCGGCTAAGTTCGAGGGCTACTACGACGAGGCTCGCGAGCAGTTTGATGCACTGGAGGCCAAGCTGAAGCACGACATCCGTGCCGACCTCACGAAGTATAAGGAGAGCATCCGCCAGATGATAGAACTCGACATCATCTCGGCCTATCACTATCAGCGGGGCAGCATTGAGGCAGGTCTGCGCTATGACAAACAGCTAAAGGAGGCCTGTAGGCTTTTGCAAAGCAATGTCGAAATGAACGCGATTCTGCGTCCTCAACAGACAACAAGATAGTGGCTGTCGCGATCTTAATTTAGCGTGCTGTTTAGCCCCTTTGCGCAATTTTTTTGCTAAAATGCTTGCGAGAATGGGGAAAAATGCGTACCTTTGCAGCGTTCAGTGGAATGAGGGGCCTCGGAAAGCCCCTCATTTCTGTTATAAAACAGTGATTGAATGATAACGAAAGAAACTGTACGGACATTGGTGGAAGAGTGGCTCGCAGAGGGCGACTACTTCCTGGTTGACATCCAGATGGGCGATGCCGACCGCATTGTGATTGAGATTGACCATGCCGACGGCGTGTGGATAGAAGACTGCGCAGAGTTGAGCCGCTTCTTGCAGGAGCGCCTGGGCGACGAGCTGGGCGAATATGAGCTGGAAGTGGGATCAGCCGGCTTGGGCCAGCCCTTCAAGGTTGCGCAGCAGTATGCCAACCACGTGGGCGATGAGGTAGAGGTGATAGACCAAGAGGGCAAAAAGACCGTGGGCACGCTGAAAAGTGTGGACGGCGAGCGCTTTGTGGTGACCGCCAAGGAGAAGCAAGTGCCCGAGGGCAAGAAGCGCCCTGTGCTGGTGGATGTGGACCGCGAGTTCGGCATGAGCCAGGTGAAGAGCACTAAGTATCTGCTGAACTTCAAGTAGAAGGCCATAGGTCTTATAAGCCCTATAAGACTTATCTGCCCATACCCCCTATAACAAGCGACAACAATAAAGAAAGAATAAAAAATGGCAACAAGAAAAGACTCGAAAGGCCCCAGCATGTTTGAGACCTTTCAGGAGTTCAAGGAGACCAAGAACATTGACCGCACCACGTTGGTGAGCGTGCTCGAAGAGAGCTTCCGCAACGTGTTGGCCAAGATGTTTGGCTCTGACGAGAACTTCGATGTGATTGTAAACCCCGACAAGGGCGACTTCGAGATTCACCGCAACCGCATCGTCGTGGAGAACGGCGAGGTGAAGGACGAGAACAAGGAAATCTCGCTTGAGGAGGCTCAGAAGATTGAGCCCGACTATGAGGTAGGCGAAGAGGTGAGCGAACCCGTGGACTTTGCCAAGTTCGGTCGCCGTGCCATACTGAACCTCCGCCAGACGCTGGCCTCGAAGATTCTGGAACTCGACCACGATGCGCTCTACCAGAAGTATAAGGACCGTGTGGGACAGGTGGTCTCAGGCGAGGTCTATCAGATGTGGAAGCGCGAAGTGCTGCTCATGGACGACGAGGGCAACGAGTTGCATCTGCCCAAGAGTGAGCAGATACCCTCGGACAACTATCGCAAGGGCGAGACCATACGCGCTATAGTGAAAGAGGTACAGAACGAGAACAACAACCCGCGTATCATCCTCTCGCGCACCAGCCCAGACTTCCTGCGCCGCCTGCTCGAGGCCGAGGTGCCCGAGATTGCCGATGGTCTGATAGCCATCCGCAAGGTGGCACGCATGCCGGGCGAGCGAGCCAAGGTGGCCGTAGAAAGCTTCGACGACCGCATAGATCCCGTAGGAGCCTGCGTAGGCGTAAAGGGCAGCCGTGTGCACGGCATCGTGCGCGAGCTGCAGAACGAGAACATCGACGTCATCAACTACTCCAGCAACGTGCAGTTGTTCATACAGCGTGCACTCTCGCCGGCCAAGGTCAGCAGCATCACGCTGGACGAGGAGAACCACAAGGCCGAGGTCTATCTGCAGCCCGAAGAGGTGTCGCTGGCCATCGGCAAGAGCGGCATGAACATCAAGCTGGCATCAATGCTTACCGAGCACACCATTGACGTGTTCCGTGTGGTGAACGAGGGCGAGGCCGACGACGAGGACATCTATCTGGATGAGTTCAGTGACGAGGTAGACCAGTGGGTCATCGACGCCATTAAGGCCATTGGTCTCGACACGGCAAAGGCCGTCATCAATGCACCGCGCGAAATGCTCATCGAGAAGGCCGACCTGGAGGAAGAGACCGTTGACCATCTGCTGGAAGTATTAAAAGCTGAATTCGAATGATAAGACAAGGGTAGTTAAAGGAGTTAAGGTAGTTAAAGGAGTTAAAGGACGATAGTTCTGCTGCTCCAGAATGCCCTCCGATAGCTTCAAATGGCAAGTCTATTGTCCTTTAACTACTTTAACTCCCTTTAACTACATTAACTACAAAAGAAACAATGGGAATAAGACTTAATAAAGTATTAACAGAACTGAACATAGGACTTCAAACGGCAGTTGATTTCCTAAAGAAGAAGAGCAACCTGGGCGAGATTCGCGACGATGCCACCTCGAACACCAAGATTTCCGACGAACAGTACGGAGCCTTGGTCAATGAGTTCAAGGGTGACAAGGCGGTGAAGACACAGGCTTCAACGCTCTTCCCTAAGAAGAAAGAGAAGAAGGTAGAGACGGTTGCCAAGACAAAGACGGAGGAAGAGATAGCCAAGCGCCAGCAGTACACGCCGCTGGGCAAGATAGACCTGGACAGCATTGGCAAGCCAAAACCGGCGCCTGTGCAGGAAAAGCCTAAAGAAGCTGAACCCAAGTCAGAGCCAAAGACTGCTGCCGAGAGTCAGGCTCAGGAAGTGCCAGTGGCATCTGCGCCTGCAGTACTCAAGGAAACCGTTGAGCAGGAGCCCGTTGCTCCAGCAGAGCCTGTAGCAACAGAAGCTCCAGCTGAGCCTGCCACCGTTGTCGAGCCTGCAGTAACTGCTGAGCCGGAGGAAGCACCGGCAGCCCCTGAGGTCAAGGAAGCCGAAGAGGCTCCTGCCACTTCAGGACCGGAGATCTATACCCTGAAGAGCGAGGCCAAGCTGGCTCCCAAGGTGAACGTGTTGGGCAAGATAGACCTGTCGGCACTGAACCAGAGCACTCGTCCGAAGAAGAAGTCGAAGGAGGAGAAGCGTAAACAGCGCGAGGAGAAGGCTGCCCAGCAGCGTTCAGGCCAAGGTGGCGAGAAGAAGAAACGCGAGCGCATACACAGCGGCAAGGAGAAAATAGATATTGAGGCTGCCGCCAGACAGCAGCAACAACAGCAGCAGGGC
>ERZ842401.3047-NODE-3047-length-21338-cov-7.247146_pt1 | contig 21338 bp, 32 predicted proteins | sample MGYA00521270_ERZ842401 | MGnify/ENA primary metagenome ERZ842401 (study PRJEB31892, sample SAMEA3878208) | bioreactor metagenome | biome: Moose rumen | place: Sweden | collected 2011-10 | study: EMG produced TPA metagenomics assembly of the PRJEB12797 data set...
ACGAGAACGGAAACATCATCATAGAGAAAAACTGATATGAGAAAACCTATATTTAGTGTCTGCTGAAAAAGTGTTTTTTGCAGGCACTATGTAGCACAATTTTTCTTTAGGGTCTTTTGTCTGCGGAAAATTACGGTTCAAGTATATGTATTCTTGCCTTGTGAGCTTGTAAAGGTTTTCGGGTGCAAAGTTCAGTCTGTTGCCGTCAAGAAAAATGACGACCTCGTTTTTGCCGTCAATCTTCTCTCCGTGCAGCTGCTCCCAAAACAACACCTGCTTTCGTTTCCACACATCGGGTTCTGCTACTTTCACAAAGACATAGCCACCACGAACACGCTCAGAGTTTACAGGCTTTCGTTTCACGAATCACCTCTCAATCCTATAAGTCCGTTTTCTCGTCTTCCGTTCCGTTGCCCTCAATCCGTTTTATATTCATTCCGAAGTTTGCAGGTAAGTCGTTACTGCTGAGTTTGTATTTGCGATGATACGCCCCGCAAGGTTGGAGACCGCATTAGCCTTTTCAAGTTCCATTTTCGTACTCTGCTGGTCTTTGCAGATTTCGTCATCATCGAACCGCTCCAGCTGGCTGAAAAGACAGTTCACCAAATCGTCAAGTTTGTTTTTCATAAGCAATGCCTCCTATTTTGCTTTTTTGGGTTTTATTGGGTTATTTTGGGTTATTTTGGGTTGTAGGAATTTCCTACAACCTTTTACCGAATAACCTTATCTGAAACAGTCTCTTGAAAGCTCGCCGCTCTTTTCCGCCATTATCTCTTCGTCAGACTTCAAGAGAACTTCCTGCGGATAGCCTGTCTCTTTCATTGCCTTTTTCAGTCCGACATAGCAGTAAAGCCTTTTTGCGATAAAAGGATTCTCTCTGACCTTGTATCCGCCAATCGGAGACAGTGCAAACTTCATGTGAATGTTGAAGGCAATCGTATTCAAGACACCGCTCCAGAATGTTCCCCGATAGAAAACCTGCCCCTTGTCAGAGAATACGAATGTGGCGAGGTAGTCAACATAAAAGCACTTCCACCACATAGACCGTGCTTTCTTTCTCAGACTTTTAATCTCTTTTTTCTGAGAAGCAATCTTTACCCGATTATCAATGACACGACTAGCGACTTCCGTTTCTTCCCTGCTGACAGGCTCACCGCTATTCACACGCTTCCAGTAGTTTTTAAGATAGCGTTTAGTGGCTTTCTCAACTCTCATTACCTCAAAATCTGCCTTAATTTTATTCAAGAATTTCATGTTTTTATCCCCTCTTTCAAAATGCCGAAATCGGCTTTATTTTCGCACTTTTCGCAACAGTTGATAAACAATCATCAACTAGCCCCGAAACCCCTCTCAAAATCAATCCTCGTGGCTCTGAGAGGGTATTTGCAAGCCCTATTATACCCGAAAAAACGGATTTTTAACAGAACTCTTTACCTACACCCTCAATAACGCCCGAATAGGTATCGTAGTTAGACGAATTGAATTCAAGTGCAGGATTGTATTCCTCATCGGGATTGCTCCACTCGCAAAGCTGAATGTAAGCGTTCTCCCAGTGCCTTATCTGCTGTCCGTTGTTGTCCGTCCATTTCTTCAGGTTGTTAAGCTCCCAGAATCTTTCGGGGCTTATCGGCAGCTTGTTCGCATGGTAAAAGACATACACCTCTTTCGGTGTCGGAAAGCCTGTTATGCCTTTCTGTTTGCATGATTTTTTTAGCTCTGTGTTTAAATCGCCAAAAGAATCTAAATCTGTTGCCGTGTCCTCGATGTCAGCTCCCATTTTCTCCAGTTGCTCAGAAGTAAAGAACCGATATTTTGATGATGATGTTTCGCCGATTTCGCAATTTTGCGAATCGGCAGTCTGTCTGTCATCATCATCTCTTCTATTCTTTTCTTTTCTATTCTTTTCTTGCATGACGGTATCATGATTAGAACATGATTTAGTCATGACGGTATCATGATTATCGTTTAAAAGCTGATTTTCTTTTGCTTTTTTTATCATCGCCCTAAAATTTGAGTTAGATGTCATGGAAGCATCGAGCCGTTTTAGCAGCTTAAAACAAAAGATATGACCGTTGCTCTCTTCAAACAGATTCAGCTGAATCATATAATTCATTATCTCTTCCACAAATTCTTTACCCGACTTTTCCGATGTTCCTGAAATCCGCAAGTCATCGGCTATTATTTCGGAGTCATGCTCAAGCTCGAAAGTAATATTCGCTTCACTCACAGAACCGGCTATAAGCTCCAGACAATGAAAGTACACTGCATAACCGATTGCCCCATACCGAATCAACAATTTTTTTATCTTAGAATCCATTGTTGAAGCCGTGTCGTGCTTAAACCATTGCATTGTTTTCACCCTCTCTTTTTAGTTCCTGCAACTTTTCACAAAGACTATCAATCATTTGATTCGTAATCCTGCAAACTAAACTGTTGTCGCAACTCATTTCGTCCTCGCTCATGCTGTTTGTTAGGATAATATCTCCGTTCTTGTCAGCAAAAACACTAAGTGGATAAAACAGCCTTGACTTCTCGACAATATCAATATTTTTTTTCACTTTTCCCCTCCGTTTGTTTTATTTCTCAAAAGTCTTTTTCCATTCCTGCAATGAATTACAAACATCGTCCACCATATCGGGTGTGAGATATATGCAATCACGAATCGGGAGGTCGTCTGCTGATGTTTGCAATATTGCAATTTGTACATCTTCTTTCCTACCCTCACCGCCAATATCCTCTAAAAAGATTTCAAGCGTTGAGCCGTCTTTTTTTACCAGTTTCATAGTTATCCCCTTAAATTGATTTAACATCTCATACCGAGATTATTTTGTGAGATTTTTTAGAAAATTAGATTGTTGACTTGAAAATTAAACTAAAACTGATTATATTTTTCTTAGTTTTAATTTCCCCTCACCGCCCTCAGTCAACCTCACTATCTGACGAGGGCTTTTTTTTCGGCAGAAGCACAAAATCACCATTGAGCCACGCCTCAAAAATCCACCGTGACTTATTCGCCCTGCCCTTCAAAAACCATAACGACAGGTTCTTGAAGTCCTCAGAGAACTCAAACAAAAGGCAGTCATTCCGTCCGATGTTCTTTGAATCCCCGAATGTCCTGCACTTCTCCGATTTTGTGAAGTTCACGCCTGTGAGCCTTTTGTGCCGCCCGCCTTGAATCCCAAGATAGAATCCGTACTCATAGAATCTCGCCCCCTGCTCGTTCCGCATAAACTCTATGTACTTGTTTCCGTTGGTGTCTTTCGGCAGGAAGTTTCTGATATTAGTTCCCTCTTGTGATTTCAGCATATACACCGAAACGCAGCTGTCTTTCCGTTCAAAGTCGTATCTTGCAGCCGCCCTCATTTTGCCCCCTGCTGAACCGTGACCTTGCATGAATCCTCGTAGGTCGCCAAATCCTCATCAGTGAAGAAAATCACCCGCTCCGATGGTCTGTGGTGCTGAATCTGCTTGTTGTTTACAAGTCTCCGAAGTGTCTGATAGCCAAGCCCTAGTTTCTGACTTGCTTCTTTAAGTGTGTACCTCATAGATACCTCCGTTTTATGACATTAAAAAGTTTTTAACAACTTTTCATACATTTATTTTACAATAAAAATCATATTTCGTACATACGAATTTATAATATTTCGTACATTTTTTTTCAGAATCATAAAAAAAACACACCCTTTTGAGTGTGTTATGAAGTAACTGTCAAACTCTTCTATAGGCAGTCGCTTAAATCTGAGCGTGTTCAGAGACTCCCAATGCTCCGCTTGTCAGAAGTCCGCTTCTCAGCTTCTCAGTGTCGTTGATGTTGAAGTGGTCGCTGTAATGCTCCAGCATCTCAAGCGTATGCCCCATAGCCTGTGCTATGAGCCTTATATCAAGTCCGCTCTCTACCCACCTTGTAGCGGTCTGATGTCTCAGCGAATGGAAGCAGATGTATTCTTTCTGCCCCGTAAGCGGATTTGTCCTCACCCTCTCGATTCCGCACTGTCTCATTGCACGGTAAAACCTTTTTATGCAGTAGCCCTTTTCCAGCGGCTGATTCTCATAGATGTCGTTTGACAGTAAATAGCAATCAGACTGCCTCTCATTTTCGGGAAGCTCCGACACATACTCTGCAATCAGATTAAGCACATCATCGGGGCAAGGCACAATCCTTGACTTTCCGTTTTTCGTGCTTTTTAGTCCGTCAACATCGTTGAATGAGTTTGTGACTATCAGATACCCTCTTCCGACACTGCTCATTTTCAAAGCCCTAATCTCACCCACACGCAATCCACAGTTCACGGCGATACAGAAAGCGATGTATGCCTTTTTGCTATCCCATTTGTGAAGAATGAGCCTTGCCGTCTCTTCGGGTGTCAGTATTCCCCTTGCCATGACAGGTTTTCTGCTGATGTTAGGGCAGACAATGAGAAAGTCTATCGGCTGCTCCACAATCCCCTTTCTTCTCCCCCATTTGAGGGCGGTCAAAAGGCACTCTTTGATTCTCGCTATCGAGCTTCTTGCAAGTGGTCTGCCCGTATGCTTTGACTTGCAGGCGTAAAGCCAATCAAAATACTTGTTCAGAAGATTCTCATTCACTTTCGATACTCGGATTCCCTTGAAGAAGTCCTCGACATAAACACGGACAAACCGCCTTGACTGCTCTATGTATGATTTCGTCATGTGCCGCCCCTCCAGCTCCGCATTTCTGAAATAATCCGATTCAAGATTCCAAACACTGTAGAGGAAATCAGAGAAAAGCATATCGACTTTTTTCTCAGCCCTTGTTTTCGGGAACCCTCCGACAATCCACTGCTTTATGGTCTCCATTGCCTTTTCCGTGTCTTTCGTGTGGCAAGAGTACAATGAGCCTTGATTGTCCGCCCTGCTCGTGTCTCTCCGCTTGAAGTAAATGTAACCGTCTTTTCTGACGATAACCCAGCCGTCCTTTCTCACGGCTTCCCTAAACATCTCAAAAGTCATTCGTTTCCCCTCTAGGTACAAAAACTAGTTACAATGCTACCTTCCGACCTATCTTTTCTTTGTAATATAACGATTTAGCAAGCCTTATATTATTCGCCCCCATGAAGTTCCATGTCAGCTTGACGAACGAATCGGTCGCGAAGTCCATCGTGAGCTGGTTTAGGAATTCGTTCTTGTAGTGCTTCCATGCGACAGGTGTCTGGGGAAATTTCTCGAAGAACGAGAACGACTTGACGGTATCGCCGAGCGTCAGCGTCTTCCGCCTCTGATTCTCTGTGTCCTGCACCCAGTCTCCGCAGAACACGCCAGCGAACCATTCGTCCTGCTCGTCGATGTTCCATTCAGTGGAGATGTCGCCGCTGTTCGATTCCGAGCCAAGCTCAGGCGTTGACGGAATTCGCGTGTCGGGGACGAGAATGTCAGATTCGATTTCCTCCGCCGTGCCGGCGATTCCGTTGCCGTCCTTTGAGATGCGCATCGGCTGCAATTCGAGCGTCTCGGGAAGATTGCCGTTCTCCTCAGTAACTGAATACAGCGTCGAGTAAGTCTTGATTTTGTTCTGTATTGCCTTAGACATCGTTTTTACTCCTTGTCTATGTCCGCTTCCCACTCCACAGCTACCAAAAGCCTGTAGTGGTCAGCCTCGTTTCCTTTGTTCGATACATAGACCTTCATGATGTCTATGTAGTCCAGATTCGCACCGTTGAACAGCCTCGCTATCCACCTGTATTTATTATCGCTCTCAAACTCTCCTACATCCTGGGGAGTTATGATGTCGATATACAATACTCCAGTTAGACGGCTCTGTGAAAACTCTCCCAAAGATGCGCCTTCCGGCTCATTGCTTCTGAAAGTAAGCTCATAATACTGCTTGCTCTCAGGATAATCAAAAGGTATGTTAGGAAAATGCACATTCGTGTATTTCTGCCTTTCACTAATATCAACTTTTGATTCATCTATGTCAAGAAAGGGATTGCCGTCAAAACCTTTCTCTTCCGCAAAATCATTGAGCGAGCAGAATCTGTCAAACAAACTCTCCTGTATGTCGAACTCTGTCATCACTCACCTCTCACAGACCTTACGGCCGCATTGAAAATGTTCTCGTTGTTCGCAAGCGTAACTCCTACCATTCCGTTAGGTGCTTGTTTTGAAAAGCCGTTCACAGTCTTTCCGCTTCCGCCTTTCGGTGGATTCGGGTAGCCGCCGTATTCCAGCTTTTCTATGTAATCAAGGTTGTTCGATATGAAAATCGACTCATCTCCGTTCGGTGTCGGAATACTCTCCTTGCTTTTATATTTTTGCTGTGTGGTCTCTGATGTTGATGTATCTTCACTTCCTACAGATACATTCCAGTTTCCTCTAGCACGACCAGTATCAACCGGAGTCTTCTTTACGATTGACGAATACAGAGCAAATGCGTAAGCCTTGCGGACTTCCTTAATCTCAATCTGCTTTTTTCTCGCATATTCTGTCAAATCTAAAGACCACTCAGCCATAACTACCTCGCTTGTATATTCACAAAAATATCAGTCTTGCCGTCTACATTCATAGGGTCAACATGAACTACCGTATAGCTTCTTTCACCGAAAACCACAGTATCGTTGCTATGCGGTCTTTTCGGAAGCTGTGCCATGAACATAACATCGCCGAACTTGATGTTCGTTCCGTCTATGTTCTTCTGGTCGAAGTTCCTTTGGATTGCTACTCCGCTGAACTCCTCGCCAGTGTCTATGTATGTGTTGGTAGTTTTGTCATAGGCTTTCTTGCCTGAACGCTTGATTGTGATTGGAGAGCCGTACTGCTTTAGCTTGCTGAAAGCCTTGTCAGCATATTTCTGATAGTTCATACACGCTCTACTTTTCCGCTGATAACTCTTTTGCTTGAACTTTCTCTGAACAAACCACGCAGTTTCGTGTTGATTGTGTCATAAAGCGTGGTGCTTGTTGTTTTCTCTGAACTCTCATCTTTCGCATAAGTAAATGAAAGGCTTGTGATGTTCTCGGAAACAACATCTCCGTTCTCGTTCTTTGTCTGGAACAGTTCCGTTCCGCTTGAAACAAGGGCTGCCGCATCGCATACAGCCTGTTTCAGACAAAGAGGGATTCCCTTTATCTCCGCACCCTCGTAATCCCTGATGCTCACCCTAGGGAATCTCAATGCCTGACCGTCAAACTCTTTCTTTCCGTACCACTGATATACATTGTCGATGAAATCAGTAGCCTTAATCAAAGACTGTTCCTTAACTTCCGTTTCAAGGTCAGCCCATTCAGAGACACCACGGGCAGAGAAATAGTCGTCGGCGAACTCAACGCTCGCATAAGAGTTTGCGTCTGTTAATCCTGTTCCGTCCTCAACTATCATCTCTGCCCTCTTGGTTACTGCCGTGGTTTTCTCACGGCTGTTTTTTCCTCTTCTGTTTTTGGTTCTTCTTTTACAGTCTCAGCTTTCTTGGTTTCGCAAAGCGAATAGCCGTCCAACTGGGCCTGTTTAATCGTTTCGGGTGAATCAAATACATCTGCGTACTTGTCGCCCTTTTTCATTCTTACTGTTGCCATTTCAGCTCCTTCCAGACAGACCGTTCAAGTCTGTCTGATTTTCGTTTAGCCCAAAATCGGTACGACGAAGTTCGGCTTGATAACCCCGACGCCCCAAGCAAGGCTGATTTCAAGCTGGTTCTGCTTGTAGCCCGGATAGAGCGTAACGCCGAACGAAAGACCTGAAATCGGGTCTGTGATTGTGCGTGAGGCGATTCCGCTGTCTCCGCCCTGCGGAACCGGAATAGTACGGGTCGCAAGCCAGATTGCCGAGCGCGGGAACGCGACGCTCGCAAGGTAATTGTCGCCGATTGTGATTTCAGCGTCGTCAGATACCGCTTTCTGCAATGGTGTGACGAGCTTGAGCTTCGTTCCGCCCGAAGCGACATTCTCAGCGACGACATATTTTGTCGTGTCAGTGCCGAACGTCACGAGGTCGCCCTTGACGAATGTGCCAGAGCCTGTGTCGATTGCAATCTCAGTGTCGCCGGCGCTTGCAGCCCCGTTCACGAGATAGCCGCTGCCCGTTCCTTTGACATGCGTCTTGAATCCGCTTGACTCGCGGATTGCAAAGCGCATGAGCTGACCGATTTCGCCCTGTCGCAAGAGTGAAGGTGTTCCGCTCTCATTGATTTTCTGCAACTGTCCGAGGTTGCGGAGTGACATTGAAGCCGCTGTGTTGAGGACTGCCTGCAAGTCAGATGTCGGCGCTCCGTTGTCCTGCAACTTCTTGAGTGTTGCCGTAAGCTCAGTGAGACCGCCAGCAAAAGGCGTTGTTCCGCTTGTGCCGATTGAGTTGCCTGCGTTGAGACCTTCCGCAACGGCGACAGAAAGCAAGTCTTCCTCAACCGCGTTCGAGAGCTGGCGCATACGCTCTGTAATCTGGTCTTCGAGAATGCGGTTGTACATTCCGCCAAGAGCGACCTGCTCGTTTCCAGTCCAGATGACATCGGCTGCCTTTGACTGTGTGATTTCGAGCGTGCGCTTGCCGACCGTCTCCCCGCTCACGCTGGGGACATTCGCCGACGGCTGGACGTCACGCAAGGATGCTGTGGGTACGATTGGGAATTCAATCTTCTGTCCTACAGCGACCGCCTCTGCGCTTGAATCACGGGTTACTGCCATTGTGGCACCGACAAGCTCACGCGCTACAGTATTGAGTGAGCGATAAAGTGTTGGTACAAGACCGTTAAGGATATTTACTCCCTGCATAATTTCTCCGTTTTTACACTACCTGTCCGCCTTTGAGGGCAAATTCCATAATCTGCTCGTCGGACATAGTGTCAAGCTGCTGTGAACTCACCTGCTTTCCGTTTCCGAAACTCAGTGAGCCTCCGCTTCCCCTTGCCCCTCCGCCAGTGGAGGGATTTGCGATGTACGCTTTTCCTTCCTGCGTCAAAGCAAAAGAATTGATTGCTTCCTCAATGGTATGGTGGTCTTTGTTAAGGAACTTCAGCTCGCCGTTGATTTCCGTGGGTTCAAACTCGTTCAAGTCAAGAACACGAGAAATAAAGCCATTCCTCAAGCCGGGCACAAAGTTCAGGTCTTTGATTCCGTTCTCAATAGCCTTGTCGCGCAATGAGTTCAAGTGCATTTGCAGGTAGTAATCCCGCTGACTAGAAATATCTTTCAGCTCTTCCTTGTACCTGCTGTCAAGGTCGGCAATCTGTGTCTCGTAATACTTGCGGTTGTCCTCGCTCGACGCCTTCTTCAATGCCTCGTCAAGCTCGGTGATTCGCTTTTCATACGATTCTTTTTCGTTGCCGAATGCGGAAATCTGCTCCTTAAGCTTCTTCTCACTCCCCAACAGCTCATCGCGCTTCTGAAGCAGACCCCGTGTGTCCGCCTCGTGTTCTGACAGAATCTGCTTGATTTTATCCTCAGCAGAAACCTCTTCATTCCCCAAAAGTCCATTAAGGAATTCTTCGTTTAACATAGATTTTTTTTCTCCCTTGGAGTTTAGATAAGATTTTTCGGCTTTGCCTATGCCTTTGGCAATTTCTTTTCACATACAGATTACAACCAAATATACGAATTGTCAACTTCGTATATACGAAATTTATCAAGATATTTCGCACATTTCCTCTTCCGTATCTTGACGAATTTTCCGTTCCTATCGGCTTGTATTGGCTTTTATAGCGCGGTTTTCGGCGTGGGTAGTGATTTATTATGTAGAACCCTGAAAGAAGCGATTTTTGGGCTTTTTTATCTGTTACGCTATGTGTAAAACAGTATGATTTTTTTTCATACACCTTGATACGGATTCAAAAAAATCAGCCGCCATTTCTGACGGCTCGTGGCTCATGCTTCCTGTTGCGGCATAGGCATCTTCGTTTTCTGCTCCTCGTCTATCTCCGCGTTCATCTCGTCAAGGTTTCTGTCAGCATCAAGTATTTCTCCTTCTTTGAGGTTGCGGAACAAATCGGACTTGGCGATTCCTCCGCTCTGCCACAATGCCACGAGTGCCGTGAGTTCCGACGGAGACATGGTTAACACGTCGTAATCTGTGTTTATCTGGACTTTCACTTCTTCCTGCGGAATATCCTGCCCTGTCGTCAGCATGAGATACCATCTCAGCACTTTGCTGAAAACCTGCGACATGCTGTTTGCGAAAGAAGCGAGTACGGAGTTTTCGGCGGCGTTATGAATCTTCGCAGTTTCGGCGGCTTCAACGCCTTTTTTCTGCTGCGCTATGATTCTCGCACCGAGAATTGCCATTCGCTCCTCGTCGGTCTGCATGGCCTGTGAAATCTGTCCGAGACCGTTGCCGCTGAACTCAAGGTAGCCTACCTGCTCCGTTCCCGGCGGGAAGTAAAGAAACTGAGTGCCGCCGAGTTTCATAGGCTCCTGCGCAATCTCGTGCCCGTTCTCGTCGTATTTCGTTTCGGGCAGCCATCCTCTTTCATAAGGCGTGGCTACTCCAGTCCAGTGCAATCCGTTCTCGTAGTCGGCTGATTTTCGGTAGTGGGAAAAATTCACATTCACAAGGTCAGACAGCAGGGGCTCTTCCGGCTCTGTGTTTACAGATGTGAAGGAAAAAAGAAGCTCCTTGAAAGTTCCCTGTTTCCATTTCGGGTTAGTCTCGAAAACAGGCTCCAGCTTGTCGTCGTAGAGGGTCTGCTTATAATTTCCGTTCTCGTCAATCTGCAACACCCGCCAGTAATCACGGATTTCTGTGTTGAACGTTCCGTTGACCTCAACTTCTGTAGGCTCTTTCAGAATGACATATTTCAGAGAGTTGAACCGTCCTTTCGTCTGCCACCTGTATTTTGTGATTGCCTCGGCCTTGTAATATGTAAGGTAAGCGTACAGCCCTTTCTTCTCAAAATCAGCCTGGCTTACGGTGTCGCCGGACTGAGGCATATCGACAAGCAGACCGCCCCATCCAGTAATGAGCGTGTCCTTGCAAACCATGTCAACGAACTGCTGCATTGTATGTCCTCTGCCGTCAACATTCTCAAGGTATTTCTCCATGCCTTTCGGCACTTGTACGATGCAAGGCTTTCTGTTGAGCATACCCGCAAGCCCGTCAAGTGTGCGACCGCCTGCGTTGAAAAACTGTGCCCTCGCCTTGTAATCTGCATAATCATTGTCGTCCATTCCACTAGGGCGCGGAAGGTACATAGTTCCTTTTGCCTTTATCTCATCCTCTCCCGCAATGGAATCACGGCATTTCTGCCATTTCGGGAAGAATTTCATATAAACCGCGTTTGCTGTTGTTATGCCTAAATCTGCCATCTAATCACCTCCATCTAATCATATCATAATTTTCATACATATCAAACACCTACAAGTCTTTCCTCACTTTTCTCCAGCCGAGTCTGTAGAATCCCCTCGGAAGATAATATCTGTACATGAGCCTGTAGCTCCGTGCATACAGAAAGAAGTAATTCGGCTTGTACAAATCCTTTATATAGTCAGCAAGGATTCTGACAGCTCCGCTCCCACGGTAAGGCTTGTTAACTTCAAGCTTGTCGATGTGGAATCCGTAAACTCCGTTGTCATCATAACATTCATTCCCTATTATCAATGCTATATGCCTGTCTCCGTCTACAAGCTCGAACATCTCTCTTTTGTTTATCAGATAATCTTTCCATTCTGGATAGCGTTCAAAATGAAGCTGCAAGCGAATATTGGAGTAAGAAAAGTGACTGATTTCATCAAATGACTGTTCATCTGACAAACAAAAACGCTTAATATATTTGTTGTTTCTCATACTTTTTCCTAAGACGCTCGATAGTCTCTTTATCATCAACAATATACCGCCATTTTGTAACAGCGAAAAACGGAAAAAGAGTGCTTTTATTTTTGGGAGTTGATGATACTTCTTTTTCAGTTTTCCAAACCCAATTATCGCCATCTTCAAAGATTTTTTTCCCTTCGTTATTATGGCAAATCAGTTTCATTTCAATTCCTCCTGTATTATAACTTCCACATTATACTTTTTTGCCCTTTCCTTCAACAAATTAACTTTTTCCATAGAGTTTTCACCTATGGATTTCTTGTTTATGACAATGGCTTTTACATCGCCTTTTCTGAAATCAATGCCGCCCCAAATCTGCGATTCGATATACTCATATTTATCTACCAGCTCACCTTTATTGTTGAAAAGATAACGGAAATTCCCAAGCTGACGAACGGTATCATTCTGTTTTGAAAGTGCCGTGCCAAAATCTTTCTGAAAAGCAGTGAATGTGTCGTGATTCAAAGAATCCCCGATTGTATACGAAATCCTGTCCTTTACTTTTTCTTTATTCAAGACTATTGCGACATCTCCATAATTTACTCGTCCATCTTCAAAGATTTTTTTGTTTTTTATGGCAGTCGCATATATAGGTCTGTACTCATCTTTCATTTTTTCAGAACCTTGCAATAATTCATCTTCTCGTATTTTTCGCTTACCAGTGTTGTAATATGCAAGCGATTTTCCAGTTTCAAACTGTGATTTAAATCTCGGCTCTTTCCAAAATTCTTCACTGTTCAAAAGTTTACTTAGGTCATAATGGACTATCTCTGTGTCTTTGGCTTGCAGATAGTTATTCACAATCTGCCTTGCATTTCTTACATAATCATCAACTTCACTTTCTGCAATATGAAGATTAAAGGCAATATCTTTTCTTTCTTCATCGGTGAAATTAAAATCAATTTTACCATCATTCCACTGTTTTCTTCCGTTTAATAAAAGGCTTTCAAATTCTTTATCCGACATAACTTCTTTTGACGGCATATCAATAAGCCCTTTTTCTGCAAGTTGTTTGAGAGTTAATGTCTGTCCGTTGTCTACAAACTGCTCGATTTTTGTACCGTCTTTAAACATCTTGAACCTTGTCAGGCCGAGAATATCTCTCTGTGTTTTCTCGTCCTGCTCACCGAGCCATTCTGAAAATGATATGTCAGATTTGATTTGTCCGTCTTTGCTTGCTCTTGTATCTCCTTCGATATTGAAGTAAGGAATAATCAGACACCTGCATCCTCTGTGCTGTGGAACTCGCGGAGCGTCTTTCAGACTCTTGTACATTTTCTCAGAGGCAGAGCCGCACACAATGCAAGTCCTATTGTCAAGCGTGGCAAGATATTCATATTTGGGACCGTCTTTTGTGCCGTCTCCGAAACACTGCTCGTTCTCTTGATAAACACGCTCTCTTGTCTCCTCGGCAAACGACTGCAAGACCGTCCTAGTGTTCCCGTAAATCGAGTTTCTAAGCGTGTTCATAAGCCCGGGATTTTTCAATTTTGTTTCAGGCGAGATTCCGCCAAGCACCTTACTGACAATCCGCTTTGTCGGCTGCCCCGTAAGATAACCAGTTCTTATTGCGCTATCCCAAGTGTTGTACAGCCCTGCCTCAATTCCGTTCAGATAGCTTTCATAAGTAAACCCTTCTGTTACAGGCTTAAAAAGTGCAGCCGTCTTAACCTGCTCTCGTGTAGGATAGAGGAAGTTGACAACTCCGCCTTTTGCCTTAACGATGTCGCCTTTTACGGAATCAAGCAAGGATTTCTGTTTTTTCAGCTCGTAATCGATAAGACCGTCAAGGTCAATGTTACTGCCGACATTCTCTTTTAATGCAGAGGACACGTCTTTCAGTTTCCTTGCGATTTCAAGATAGCGTTTTTTCGTGTAAACTCCGTCAGTTCCTTTTACGAATTTCGCTATCTCAGAGTTAGCCTTGTCGAGAAGTGAGATTATTTCGTTCGCCTGCCCGTTCTTGTATGCTTCAAGCTGAATCTGGTGCTTGATTACGCCGTTCTCGTATTTGTTCATTCGTCTGTCTCTTCAATAGTTACGATACACCTTGCGTTATTCTTGTCGAAAAAATCATAGATATGCTTGACTGGAATTATCCTCCAGTTATCATCAGCAATGATTCCTGCATCTATCAAAGTGTCTAAAATGCTTGAGCACTGGTTGTCGCTGTCCCGCCTTTTCATATCTCCGTGATAAAAAGCAAGTGTAAGGCTTAATCTTTTTCCGGTCGGCATTGGCTTTATGCTCTGCATTCGTACCTGTGTTATCGCTGAATTGTGCCACCTGACATAACGCTGATTAGGGAAACTCCTTCCGCTTCGTGTGTTTATTCGCGAGTTCTTTTTGCTTGGTGTCTCACCAATAATAGTAAAAGTCATCGTTCCACTCCGCCTAATCTGTCAGCCCATTTTTCCCACGGCTGTTTGTAATAATCAAACTTGATAAACCTGTGCAGAATGTTTCCGCATAGCGACGGCAAGCCGATTAAAATCAGATAAAACAACCCTAAATATTTACTCTGCCACTGATGTCCGTATTCGTGCCTCAATATAGTTTCAGTTGCGTATCTGTTGCTTGCTATGATGATGTAATTGCCGATCGACACCCCGCTCCATAATCGGTTAAATCTGCCTGCAACATAATACTGTATTTTCAACTCGTCAAAATTACGAAAGAAAACATCACAAGCAAACAATTTTGAGAGGATAAATCCAATTACATTCTGCGGCAACTGCCATACAAACAAACTCATTTCCTTGAAATCCATTGTTCCTGAGCCTTCTCCACATTTCTCGCAAAGCATGATTATTATACCATACTTTTCGCACTTACGAAATATATATTTTATACTCCCGCTACTTTTCCGCTTAGAATCTGACCTGTGTTCTGACAGCACAGGAAATACCCAGCCGTGAAATTGTCTACTTGGTCGTCGTGCTTGCCGCTCGGAAAATCCTTTACCTCTGAAAGCCAGTCAAGATTCCATTTTCCTCTTAGAATATGCACATGCCCAGCCTCAAAGATAGGCTCGACATACCCAGCGCGTGCTACCTTGTCAATTCCAATTTTCTGCGGAATGACACGGCGCAAACCGTTCAGAATCGTCTGCAAGTTATGAACGGCATCCTTTGAATCAAGAGAGTTCTCGACGGCGATGGAAACTCCCATTCCGTCTTTTTCTGACACGGAACGAATGAATGTGTCGCGCTCACCTGCACTCGCCCTTATCCTAGCGACATCTTTTATCCACAAGTGCCATAATCCTTCAATCTTGTTATATGCGAGCAAAGTTCCGCTCGTCCAGTCGGGGTCTTCTTTCTGAGTCTGCTTTGCCGTATGAGCCAAATCCCAGACACGGTAGTATTTCGTTTTCGGAAACTCGCTTTCATCATTGTGATACATAATCTTGCTCGTATCAAAAAGATTGCCGCCGCGAATCTGCGGATTGCATTGCAGCAAAGAGGCAGTTCCGTAGTCACCAAGCGATGCCGCCTGACGCTTGTACCACTCTGCCTCAAAGCGACCTTTGTTTCCGTATGCGTCTTTCTCAAACAGATAGTCATACTTGATTTTCTTTCCGTCAACATCAACCTCACCGTCCATGGCAGGAAACGAAATGACCTCGAATTTCTGAAACGACGGGTCGTAGGTCTGCGTTCCCTCACTGTTCAATGCCTTGATACGACCAATTATGTCATCAACATGCCACGGCGTTGCAAGGATAATCGTTATAGACGTCGGGGCCTGACGAGTGAAGAAATCGTTCGTGAATGCGTTCCACATGTGCTCGCGCATTGATTCGCTTTCAGCCTCTCCGCGCCCTGAGCAATAGTCGTCAAGGATTCCCAAATGATAGCCTTTGCCAGTTATTCCGCTCGAAAGTCCGCTTGCAGTAACAGTGCCTACGCCGCCAGTAACTCTCCAACCGTCGGACGTTCCCCTCGCATAAGTCCGCTGGAAACACTCTCTGTACTCGTCCTTCAAAGTTAAATCACGTGAGAAATTGGAAAAACTTTGCGCAAGGCTTGAAGCGTAGGTAACGAGCATTACGTCACAGTCAGGGTGAGTGCCGATGAAATGAGCGGGCAAATATCGGGAGACAATATCGCTTTTCCCGTGCCTGAACGGAACGGTTATTATGAGGTAAGTGGACTTCCCGTTATCCAAATCATATATGGCTCGGTCTATCCTTTTGCATATCGCTTCCGTATGAAGTCCGACAATCAGCGGTTCTGTCTTTTTCTTCTGCCAGAAGAAACGCATGAACTCCAAATGGCTTTTGCAGACTTTCAATTGCTCCAACAATGTCATTCGCTCTTTTCAAGTATTTTCCCAAGGGCTTCCGTTTCTTCAGGCGACAACTTGTTTATGTCAATCATATTTACAAGTGCCTGCGTTCCGTTCTGCTCGACGCTTCCAGACAACTCAATCTGCTGAATAATCGGACCGTCAATCCGCGTCATAATCCTATCGAGTGCCTTTTCCCTTATACCTTCCGATTCTCCGTGAAATGCAAGGCGAATATAGGCAAGGCACATAGCGGTCTTGCCGTCAATCACCCTAGACTTGCCCGTTTTAGGGTCTGTTATCTCCTGTTTCATCTTCCCTAATTCGGCAAGGAATATGTCGTTGAACGACTTTCCTTTTCTCGGCCTGCCTTTCGGGTTGCCACTTTTGCCTTTCTGGAACAACCACGGTCTTTTTTCTTTCTCACTATCTTCCATCACATCTCAACCTCATACATCTTGGGTTTCTTGCATATAAAATCGCTCGCCTGCGAATATGAATAAGCCCCGCAATTTCTGAACAGAATGAAATCACCTGCCGAAAGTTTCTTGCTGAAATTCTTAATCAGAACATCGTTCTCCGTACATGCGTAGCCGTGAACAGAATCAACAATCTCTCCGTCGCTGTCATTGACAACATCATACGGTATCTCTTTCGATTCAATCAAAAAGCCGATGTCAAACCTGCACACATCGGCAATCGCAATTTTCTTCCCGTTCTGTTTTTTTATGTCAGCAACCTTTGAGAGTATCGAAACAGAATTCCCAACGAGCGGCGTGCCTGGCTCAACAATGATTGCTGGCATTGATTTCAGTTTCTCATGCAGCCTTGTTTCTATCAGTCTTGCATACGCGGAAAACGACGGAATATTTTCTCCGAACTGCTCGGCAAGCTGCGGCTGCATTGCCCCGTAAAAGTTAGAGCCGAAATCAATGTATTCGAGGTTGTCAATCTTATCGACTACGGAGCAAACTACATCAAGTTTCTTTTCCCAGCCTTCAATCCCCCTGCCACCGTAGCGGTGGAAAGAGATTCCGACAATATCAACACACTCGCTTTTTTGTTGGAAGATTTTATTCCATTCCTCTGAATCGGGAATAACGCCGAATCGGGAATACCCGTTTCCGATGTCGCCGTTAACACGGATGCCGATTTTAATTCTGCGCCTGTGCTTCTCAGCTATTCGCACAAGCCCGCAGTACATCGTGTAATTGTCGATGTTCACGATACCGCCATGACTAGCTACACGGAAGCGGTAATCAATCTCTGGAAGGACTCCATTGTAGATAATCCTGCTTTCTTTCGCACCTACTTTCTTGGCAAGTTTTAGCTCTTCGGCAGAGCATACTTCAAGATAGCCGAAATTCTCATAGGCTCGTTTAAGAATACACCTCGCATTGTTGGTTTTTACGGAGTAACCGACAATCAGGTTAAGTCCTAAATCTTGGAAAGCAGACCGTAGCTTATGGGAAATATCATCAAACTTTTCATTCTCAAACAGATAGCATGGAGTTTTATCTTTGAACTTTAATACTTGCGACGTTTCTCTTATAGTTAAAGCCATAATACCTCCCCCATTTGTTTTTCATATTCTCAATGAATACTCTCTGCGTAACCCTGTCCTCAGTCGTGTTAGTTCCAACAATGGAACTTACTGTCAGGTATCTAGGTTGCAGAATTATACGGTTCATACAAAGTTCCTGCATAACCATGTCAATGTCAGAAGCGCACGGGTCTTTCTCGTCGAACTTCGCTTTCAGGCAAGCCTTATTTATCCACCTCATGTGACCGGGCATTCCGACAAAAGCAAACTCGCTGTTATACGCATATATGCTTTGGCTTGCATTGTCGCTCGCAATGCCAAGATTGAGGTCTACGAGCATCTGAGCTATCCGCTCGACTTCCTGCGTAATCACTTTAGTGTCTGGCTTGCCTGTCTCGACAGAAGTTATCGGTATCGTGTCGCGCTGACGGTATAAAAAATCATCACAGTCATCGTCACAGATGTAAATGACATCTTCGGGCGTGTTATTGATAATCCAGTACAGCGTTGTCATAAAGTTCCATACGGCACCTTTCGGAATCACAAGTAGATTGTCAACTCCGTTCACCCTGTACTCATCGGCTTCTTCTTCCCTCACGACAACGGTACAGTAGTCAAACAGCCTGTGAGATGTAATGCACTTTGCTCTTCGGAACGACATCACATAGATGTTAAAAGTAGTTGGCTTCAAAATACTTCTCCATTTTCAGACCGTAATTGAATCGGTACTCCTTTTCCTTGTACTCACCGACAAGCATCTTGCAGCGGTCGTAAAGAAAATCCGCACCAGCCTTTGTCACGAACGGGAGCGAGCCGTTCACTCGCGGGTTGATTTCAAGCAGATACACATCATCACCGTCAATAATAAAATCCGCGCAGGAATTTCCGTCAAGCCCAGTTTTCTCTACAATCTCTTTGTGGATTGCGTACGCCTTTTTGTTCTCCTTGATTTCACCGTCAACGACACAGCCGTAAAGCATCTCGTAGCCGACATATCCGCAGACTGCCTTTACTTTTCCGTTGTCTGACAAAATGCAAGTACTGTAATCAAGCCCTCCGACATACTTCTGCAAGATGATTCTGCCCTTGTTCAGTTTCAGCAGCTCGTGAAAATACGCTTTCGTTATATAGCGTGGCTTCCCAGTCTTGTTTATCAGCGACACGTCAAACGCCTTGTCCTCGTCAATGACACAGAAGCCGACACCGCCGCAAGCATCATTTATTTTACAGCAGACGGTCTTGTATCTTTCAATAAACGCATCCGCCTCTTCCTCGCTTTCTGGCACAATCTGCGGAGGCATATACTTGCCGAACATTTTCTGCAACTCAATCTTATCATTAACAATAGCGAGTGATTCAAGAGATGTAACGGACACTTTTATTCCGTTATCCTCAAAAAAAAGGCGGTTTTTAGCCAAAATTGGCAACTCTTTTGTAATGTATGGTATAATCACCTGAATGGCGTATTTTTTGCAGATATTCAGCAGCGTCGGAAGGTAATCCTTATCTGTGATTGACGGTACGACAATCGCTTCGTTCACGCTCGTCTTAAGCATAGCAGACGGATTGTTGTTCACGCCGACGACAAAGATTTCCTCACCGTCCTTATTCCTGCGCATGTCGTCAATCAGCTCCTTTGACAAGGCACCGCATCCTGTTATCAGTATTCTCATTTCTCGTTTTCTCCTTCACTTTTCTTTATCAATTTTGCAGTTTCCTTTGGTTTTGAATATCCACGCAAGACCATTCCTTCGGGAACATCCTCATACCAAATCGCCCTTGCCTTGATTGTTCTCTCTCCTTGCTTTTTCTTTGCAATCAAAACTTTTTTATCTTCAAGCCCGAATCTTTTTACAAGCTGTTCATAATCAAGTTCTGAGCGGCAGACAATCATAATATAGTCGTACTTTTCATATCTGATTGGTTCAAGCAAATCTATCTTTCTGTCAGTGGGTTCTTTTTCCTGTAAATCAAGTCCGAGGTCAATGTTAAGGTCAGCAGTCCAGTCAGCGAGAACATTCAAATCCCATTCGCCAGCGTGAGTATTGTCCTTTATGTTTATCGCTTTCAGCTCGGCAACTGAGTAACCTTTTAGACGCTTGCAATCTACGACAATATCAGGGTCTTTTTCAGCAAGAATCTTTGAACGCTGATTGCCTGCAATTACATTATCATGCTCGTCAATAAGAAAGATACCGAAGTCCCCGAACATTTCAAGTGAGCGAGCAAGCTCTTCCTTTTTTGGTTTTGACAATTTGCGTGGATTCCCAAAGTTATATTTCAAATCTCCAACACGCATCTTGCACATTTCTATTGATTTTTCGCACATACGAAATATCATAACAATAAAAAAACAGATTGTAAAGTGCGAAATTACAATCTGTTTTTTGGTGTGGAGTAAAAAAAATAAGACTTACCAAATATCGTACAATTCGCTCGGTTTTTCTTCTCGATTTTCTGTCGGGTCTAAGACCTTGCCTTTCTGAAACTCTTTCACTTTTTCGGGGAATTTCGGTGCGACATGATTAAAGAACTCGCTCCAGTCGCCGTCGTCAAACAGTGACGGTTGATAAGGTTTCAAGGCTTTCTGCTCGGTCTGAATCATATCGAGCTTAGTCTTTCCGTTAGCCTTGCCTTTCCATGTGTGGCAGTCAAACACATAATCGGGAATGTAATCAATTCCCTCTTCGCAGTATTTCTGAACAAGGTCTTTGTCAACGAACTTGTCAAACTCTTCGTCCGTTAAAAGTTTGTCGCCCCACATGAAGTTGCAAGCGACATAATCAGCATCCCTATTCTTTCGTGCCAAGCACAGAAGAATGACTGCCTTTGCAATGAACAAATCGTTCGTGCTTCCTTTTTTTGCTCCAGCGTTCACAAAATCATCTGCCTGTTTCAGTGCGACGATTTCCTTTGTGATGATTCCGTAGCAATCCTCGGCAGAGCAGGTGTAAATACGCTTCCACATATAATTGCGGAAGTTGAGGCTCAGCTCGTAAGCCGCATAAACTGCGTGCCGTACATCGCTCCTTCGGATTGCTTTCTGCAACATGGAACTCATCTCGTACATGTTGTAGCCGTTCCGTGTTTTCAAGTCATATCCCATAAAATTGCTCCTTATTTCCTTTGATTTATATTCTTCGTAAATCTCTCTCAACTCACTTTCGGGCAATGATTTAAGAAACATATATGAGTAGCATGACAGATTCTGACTCTCACTGCTGATTTTCTTTATTTCGTAAATCATGACTTCCTGTTCCGCTTCTGTCATTTCAGTCCTCCCACACCTCGCAATAGGCGTAATCCAAAAGATTGTTCATCTCATAGCACATTGACGACGGGCTCAACCGAGCCGTGGTCACTAATTTAAACCGCTCCATGCCGTGTTCCTTGTCATCGTTGAACTCGATGTCTCCGCTTTTCAGCATCGTTTTCAGCTCATGGATAAACTTCCGTACAGAACTCGTCACGACCTGCAACCGCATTGAATCATTGCTTTTCCACTGGTCGCAGTAATGAATTGTATAAATGTATTTCATTCGGCTTCCTCCTCCCATTCGTGAATCAAATCCTCCAAACGCCCCTGAACGATGCTTGCAATCTCGTTGTAGTTTTCGTCAGTGTATTTATCCAATACTCCAAACAAAACCTTTGCTTCTCTGCTTGTAAGCGGTAGTTTTATCTCCAAATCCATTACGCTTTCTCCTTTTCCTTGACATACTCAACGCCCCATTTTTTGCGGACATCGGCAATCTTA